>Ga0136642_1000260_pt1 | contig 31206 bp, 11 predicted proteins | sample LowCatLa1302831Y_FD_115313 | JGI IMG/M metagenome (GOLD analysis project Ga0136642, IMG submission 115313) | Freshwater microbial communities from Lower Cathedral Lake, Yosemite National Park, California, USA - 13028-31Y | ecosystem: Environmental > Aquatic > Freshwater > Lake ... | reverse complement strand
TTTAAGTGCTTGTTCGATAGTGTCATAGTAAGTAACAGGCCTAGCAGGTACTTCACCAATATTATCTATTTCACTTTGAATTTTTGCTCTGTCTTTAGTAACCTTGTTGTAATATTTTCTCGCTTCATCAAGGTGCCCTTGTGCTAGCTGAGTCATTTCTTCATGCTTATGGTCATGGAGAGCTTGTTCACAAGCATGACAGGTCTTGTTAGCCAGTTTGGCGAGCTCGCCGTCGTACTTCGTGACGCTTCGCTCCGCTTGCGCTGTCGCGCTATCTAACGTAGCTCGTTCCTTATTTAGGCTTTTCAGCTTCGCTGTTTTTTCATCGAACTCTCTGAGCTCGCTGTGCTTTGCAAGCTCAGCTGTAATATCTACGCTTTCAAGCTCAATGATAGCACGGCCGATCTTTTCCAAGTCTTCTTCGTGCTGAGTATTCCAAGCACTTTGTCTTGTTAGTAATCCGTCAATGCTTACCTGTATTTTTTCATTACTTTTCTTTGCCGCTTCAATGTTAGCAGTTTCTTGTGTAATGCTGTCTTTAGTTTGTCTAATTAGTTCTTTAAGTGTTTCGGCTTTTTCAGACAGTAGTGTAATACCTAGCAACTGTTCAATAATAACTCGCTGGTCGTTAGCCCGCATACTTAAGAACGGTTCTGTGTAGGTATTAAGCGCAACAACATGCTTAAACATATCGTGGCTCATACCCAGCAAGTCATCTAAGTCCTTCTGGGTTTCACGCATGTCGCCTTGTGCGTCATCTGTTTCAGATGTTTCCTGTTCCTGATCGTTGACAAAGAACTTTAAAATATTAGGTTTACGTCCACGTTCTATACGATAGTCTATATCGTCTTTTTCAAACGCTAACGTAACTAACATACCCTTATTGTTAATCTTATTAATAAGATTATCTTTTTTAATGTTAGTTAATGCATTACCAAACAGTGAATAACTAAGCGCATTTACAATGGTTGTTTTACCTGTACCATTACGTGAACCGCTGTCGTCTCCGCCTTGATCTAAGTTTTCGCCTAGCACAAGAGTTAAGTTCTGCTGAGCAAAGTTTACTGCTTGAGTCTGATTGCCCACACTCATAAAATTCTTAACGGTTAGTTCTTTAATTTTTATCATAGGCTGTTATAAATGGCCAGTAGTGTATTTTTGTCGTAAGTATCGGAATCGATATTAATAATTTGACTACTTACAATTTGATCAACACTTTCAAAAGCCTGTATATCAATGTTTGTGTTGATTTCAATTTCTTTCTTTTCAGCAATAAGTGTAAGTTCTCGGATGTTGTAATCTGCCATGAACTTTTCTTTAATAAAACTTGCTTCTTCAAAAGTAATATCAATGTCTAAGGTAACACGTAAATGTTGTTTGGATTTAAGAATGGTATCAGCACCATCGATTAATTCACTTAATTTTAGTGTGCGAAAAGTAGGCTGATTATCCCAAGTATGATATACTGGTTCCTTGTCCCACTCTAAAATCATCATACCGCGTTCGTCGTCCCAGGTGTCTGCATAGTTGTGCGGAAAAGCATTACCAATGTAGATAATGTTGCCTTGTTGTTGACGTTTGTGAAAGTGTCCAGAAAACACATAGTCTGGGCCCTTCAAATCTGCGGACTGTAGCTCGCCGTGATCTGGCATCTGTACCATTGCGTTCATATAAAACAATGGAAGTTCAAAGTGCCCAAAAATATACTTACTTTTAGACCCTTTTAAACTTTTCCATTCGTCGCCTACAAGCCACGGACAGAGTGTAACACCCCCAGTGGTAGTCGGTTCGTGGACCACTGTGATTCCGGGGATATACTTTCCAAACTCCACTGAGTGAATGTCTCGTTTGTCTTTATAATACAGATCATGATTGCCAGGAAAAAAGTAAAAATTATCAAACGCCTGGCCGAGTTTTTCAAGTGCTCTGAGACTATAATCCATAGTAGTAATATTAAGGCTATTGCGATTGTGATGCCAATCGCCCATAAAGATTCCTGTATCACAGCCTTGCTCCTTGGCCTTAGCAATGTACCAATCTATAAAATCTTCGCAGTCTTGGTTGTGTATACTACTATTAGATTTTAATCCAAAATGGATATCTGTAAAACAGGCAACTTTTTTAAATAAATTACTCACTAGCATCCTCGTTATGTCGTTTCAATGCCGCCGCATGTTCACCTGCACCAGTTCTACTGTAGCTAGGATTCATACCGTTGATTTCTAAAATATCGTCTCGAATATTTTGATTGCGTTTTTCAATATTAATAACACGAACAAAACTATTAGTAACCGCGGCAGTAAAATATGCAAACGGGTTATCAGATTTAGATTCGTCAAATTGTAGTCCTATTTGTGTTAATTGCAAAATAGCTTGACCCTTCATTTCGTCATTATATGTGTAGCCACGAACATTACCGCGAGTAGCATACCTCTCACATAATTTTAACATCATTCTAGCTAAAGTGTTAGTTATTTGGCCAGCATCTTTATCAAACTTGCCCTTGACTAAATCTCCCTTCCAGTGACTTTTTCCCACACATATAAGTTCGTCTTTTTCGTCAAACTTCCAATGTTGGAACGGTGGAAAATTTACTTTGTCTCTATGATCAGCAAGACTTTTTGGATTCTTTTTACGAGTGTTGTTAAGTGGAATATGATTGAATGTCATAATCCTAAAGACTAAATCTGTCTTTGGTATTTTTTTATAATCAATTTCACACTCGGCTTGTTTGATTTTCTCACCAGCTTTTTTACGCTGTTGGTAATCGGCATCGCCTATACGTTTTGCTCGATTTCGTTTAGCCTCTGCAACAGTCCTAATATTGATTTTTTCTACGCTGGGCAAAATTATATCATATTGGTGATATTCGGGTTGGGTAAACACGCAATATGATGTTTTACTTCTGTGTATCTCTAACAACATATCCTTGTTGTTTAGGTAATTTACTTTTGCAGTCATCCTTTTTCAGTCCTCTAATGGTTAATTATAAACTACGCACTTAATAAAGTCAACTAAATATGTTACCAAAAGGAATATTAATTATGGGATTACTAGACTCATTAAATGCATCAAGCGGGTTGTTAGGCGCCGCTTCGGGTGCAGTAAACACCGCTAAAAATCTAGGAGCCGCAATTGATACAGCATATAGCTCTAGTGGCGGTGATGTAATGGCCGCAATTCGAGCAGTTGATTTGCCAGCAGCCGGCGAAGCAATTGGTGATCTTACCAGTGCTGTTGCTAGTTTTGGTGGCGATGCAAATGCAAATGATTGGCGTGTTCGACTAAGCATGGCTAACTGGACAGCTTTCAAAACAAGTCCTGTGCTAAAACCATTGAAAGATGCGGGCGGTTTAGTATTTCCATATACTCCTAAAGTTTCTTTTGGTACAAAGGCTAACTATCAAGCTGTTGAGACAATACATACCAACTATCTAATGCAAGCATTTAAAAATAGCGATCCAGGACACATAACTATCGATGCTCCTTTCTATGCAGAAGATGCAACTCAAGGTCTTTACTGGATTGCCGCGGTGCATTATTTACGTAGTCTTACCAAAATGTTTTCAGGAAATGATCCTAAGGCCGGAAATCCTCCTCCTGTTATTTTCCTTAACGGTTATGGAAATTACGTGTTTAAAAATATTCCAGTAATAGTAACAGATGTTAAAATTACACTTCCAAATGATTGCGACTATATTGGATGTGATGTAGTTGGAAGTGCCGCTGGAGCAGTAGAAGGTGTTGCAGATAGTATTGGCGGTCTAGCCAGTATGGGCGCAGGACTACTTGGCGGTGACTCAGCACTAGGAGGAATACTAAGCGGTGTTAGTAGTATTGCCGGCGGTGTCGGACAAGTAGCAGGACTACTTGGATCGTTTGGTATTGGTGGAACCACTAGTGGTGGAGTTGCTCATGTTCCGGTTAAAAGTACAATACAAGTTATAGTACAACCAATATACAGTAGAAATAGTGTTCGCAACTTTAGTCTTGATAGATTTGTAGGCGGCGGCTATTTGAATAATTCATTTGGATATGTATAATCATGCCAGCACAATACACAAATACCAGTCCTTGGTACAATACTAAGATAAAACAAAATTATCTAGACATCCTGACTATCAGGCCTGTTGCAGCCGATAATGACGATTTTTTGTACACTATACAACCTCAGTATTCACATAGACCAGATTTATTAGCTAACGACTTATACGGTCAAAGTAATTTATGGTGGGTGTTTATACAACGTAATCTTGACGTCTTGCAAGATCCTATTTTAGATTTTGTACCAGGTGTACAAATTTACATTCCTAAAGGTAAAAATTTAAACACAGTGTTAGGATTATAATATGAGTTTTGATGGAATCCCAGGTGTAATCAATTCAGCGACCCGTACTGCCGAAGCCGGCGCTAATGCCGCCAAAACTTTCTTGTCAGAAGGCCCAGCAAACGCATTGACAAAATTAACTGGTAGTTTAGGCGACCTTGGCAATTTTATTAAAAAATTAGGAGGTATAAAATTGCCTCTTCCAAATCCTTTATTTGGTTATGCTAGTTACACTTATGTATTAGGTATCGGTTGTCTTACAGATGATGAGTTAAATTATCCAGATAAATCCTATAGAATAGGAAAGAAAATTGCGTTAGTATGCAAGTCTGCTAATACCGATCCGTCAAATCGAGTTAACACGCCTTACGGCAAGTTTGATTTTTTTATTGATAACTTAGTATGCGAACAACAGATAGGTTTTATGGCCGCATGTGATCAAACTAACGTACAAAATTTTAGTTTTAATATTATCGAACCTTATAGTATGGGATTGTTTCCACTTAGTTGTCAAACAATAGCACAGGAGTTAGGTCATGATAACTGGCGCGAAGCCCCTTTTATCCTTACTATTGATTTTAGAGGTAATACAGAATCTGGAAAGATGATTAAAATTCCAGGATGCAGTAGACAGATACCTTTTAGTTTCCAAACTATGGATATGACAGTTAATGAAAAAGGATCGGTATACAAGTGTACAGCGGCCTCCTATAATGTGTTTGGTCTTACAGACGATGTGAATGATTTCAAAAATGATATTTCTGTTAGTGGAAAAAACATACAAGAAGTTTTGCAATCTGGAGATAATAGTTTACAGGCAGTACTAAACGAACGTGCAAAACAAACAAAAATACAAGCAAATTTAGAAACAGCAGACGAATATTTGATATTATTTCCTTTAGATGTTGCTAGTGCGTCTAGTCCTAGTCAAAGTTCTGATAATACAGAAACAAAAGATGCGGCGACAGTAAGTCAATCCGATGTAGCAAGTGCAGATGCGTTATACGATCAACTAGGAGTTACTAGAAGTACAGTGAATCCAAATCTTATTCAAGACCCTGCAACTTGTAACAACATAGGAATTGCAGATCTTGGCTTTGACGAAATAAGAAAAGGAATTGCACCAAGCGGAGCCACTGATAAAATTTATAATAGTAAAACTGGTATTTTTGATAGAAGTAAATTAAAGTCTGATATCAAAATAAGTGAAATGAAATTTTCGCAAGATACTAAAATTACTACTGCTATAAATCAAGTAATACTACAAAGTGGATTTGTTAATGATGCATTAGATAACGATAATATTACACCTGAAGGTTACCGGGGTTGGTATAGAATTGATACTAAAGTATATAATATTGGACCAGTAAATAAGAATAGCGGCATAAAACCTAAATTAATTGTCTATAGAGTAGTTCCGTATGCAGTACATAGCAGTAGATTAACACCTCCCAATACCCCAGGAATCGGGTTAAGTCAAGGCGGCCCATTAGAGCAAGAAGCAGTGAAGGAATACAACTATATCTATACTGGTAAAAATGTTGATATAATAAAATTTGAAATTAAATATGATGCTGGTTTTACAATGGTCATGGGCGCCGATGCTTTAGAAAGAACTCAAGATAGTGTTACAGAAAAACAATCAGGCGGCGCAGAAGAAAAAACAAAGAAAAATATTAAAGCAATGCCAGACGGTCAAGACGCTAGTAAAAAGATTGGAGTTATGCCAACAATACTACGGTGGGTCAATACTCTTACTGGACAGGATCGTCGTGGCGGAGGCGGAGCAGAAGGACAAGCTCAACGTGCCGCAAAAATGTTCCAAATGGCACTGGAAAACCCTCTCGACATGTATAATTTAGAAATGGAAATTGTTGGGGATCCTTATTACATTGCACAAAGTGGTACAGGTAACTATACATCTGCATGTACTCAATATAAAAATTTAAATTCTGACGGCACTATAAATTACGAAAATGGCGAAGTAGATATTAAAATAAATTTTAGAACTCCGGTAGATCTTAATCAAAGTACTGGATTATATGACTTTGGCAAATCAAAGTCGGTACCGTTGAAACATTTTAGCGGATTATATTGTGTAACAGATCTTACAAGCAAATTTAGCGGCGGAGTTTTTACACAAGTGCTTAAAGGTTTCCGCAGACCACTTTATGGAGATTTATTTGAAACAACACCTGACCAAATGTTTGGAATTTCAAACAAAAAAGAAGAACCTCCTAACACGGATCCAGACGGGGTAACACCATAATGGGAGATAAAAATTACGTATCGGCTGAATCAGCTGAACAACGCCCTGGCCCGTTTTTGGCCAAAGTTATGAGCCATATGGATAGTACCTATATGGGTGTGTTACAAGTACAGATATTAAGACCTACAGGTAACACTGGATCCGACGGCCAAACACATCAAGTAAAATATATGAGTCCGTTCTGGGGGCAAACAAGTGCAGACTTTATTAAAGAAGATCCAGACAACTATAATAATACGCAAAAAAGTTATGGACTGTGGATGGTACCTCCTGATATTGGTTCTACAGTTATTGTAATTTTTATTGACGGAGATCCAAAACGTGGTTACTGGATAGGGTGTGTTCCTGATGAAAATATGAACTTTATGGTTCCTGGAATCGCCGCAACTCAAAATGTAGTAGAAGGCGGAGATCGTGCACCTGTAGCAGAGTATAATAAAAAACTGAATAATAGTAGTGCAGACCCAACACAATTTAAAAAACCTAAACATCCGTTAGCTGATGTATTAAAAACACAAGGGTTATTAAAAGATGATATTAGAGGGATCACAACTAGTAGTGCTCGTAGAGAAACTCCCAGTGCAGTATTTGGTATTAGCACTCCAGGCCCAGTGGATAAACGTCCTGGTGCAACTAGAGGAGCGATTGGTAGTACTACTAGTAGAGTCCCTAATGCATTTGTCAGCAGACTTGGCGGATCAACATTTGTCATGGACGATGGCGATGATAAATTTTTGCGTAAGACAACACCAAGCGATGGCCCTCCAGAATATGCCGCATTAGAGCAAGGTGAAACTGGTGGTCTTAATACAATACCGCATAACGAACTAGTGCGTATTCGCACTCGCACCGGCCATCAAATTCTTCTACATAATAGTGAAGATTTAATTTACATAGGCAATGCTAGAGGAACTACATGGATTGAATTAACCAGCAATGGTAAAATAGACATTTATGCGGCCGACGATATTAGTATGCATACCAAAGGTAATTTTAATGTAACTGCTGATAAAAATATTAATTTAACTAGTACAGGTGGAGATGTTAATATTAAATCTAGCGGTAAAGCTAATATTAATCCAGGCGGAGATTGTAATATTAAAGCAGCCAATACTAGTATTGACGGCGGAACTATTAATTTAAATTCTGGTACAGCTGGATCAGCCACAGCCGCTAGTAGAGTACCGGATGCAGAACCTTGGTCAGGGCATGAAAATTTACATGGTGCCGCATTAAAATATACGACCAAAACAGATACCTTTAATAAGGTTAAAGGAGCAGACTAATGAGCCAACTATATAGTAAAGTAACTCTTCCAGCAAGACCTAATGCAACACAAGCTACTCCTCAAATGTATCGAGGTTTTAGCACAGTTGCAACTAATACGCAAAATTTTACACTATACGATTTTGATTTAATTAAGCAAGATTTGATCAATCATTTTTATATTCGCAAAGGCGAACGACTAATGCAACCGGGCTTTGGAACCATCATTTGGGATCTTCTATTCGAGCCATTGACAGAGCAACTTAAAGATCTTATCTTGCAAAATGTTAATGAAATCCTTAATTATGATCCTCGAATTCAAGCAGGTAATGTGCTTATAACACCCTACGACACTGGTTTACAAATTGAAGCAAATTTAAAATATATTCCGTACAATATTAGTCAGACCCTGAAATTAAAATTTGATCAAGCTAACGGCCTGCTAACACAATAAAGTGCGCATAGAATTTTAATCAATAAATACTGATATTAGGATACATTATGAGCGCCACGGATAGACAAAATAACCTGCTAGTAAACCAAGATTGGCATAAAATTTATCAGTCATTTAAGAACGCAGACTTCCAAAGTTACGACTTTGAAAATCTACGCCGCACTATGATTGATTATATCCGTACAAATTTTCCAGAAGATTTTAATGATTATATAGAAAGTTCGGAGTACTTGGCTTTAATTGACATTATTGCATTTGTAGGACAAAGTATTGCGTTCCGTACCGACTTAAATGCTCGTGAAAACTTTTTAGAACTAGCAGAGCGCCGCGACAGCGTATTACGATTATCGAGAATGATAGGATATAATGCTAACAGAAACATGTCAGCAAAAGGCCTACTAAAATTTCATACAGTTTCTACAACTGAAACAGTATTAGATAGCAACGGCATCAACATGAGTGGGCAAGTTATTACTTGGAATGATCCAAGTAATCCTAATTGGTATGATCAGTTTATTAAAGTAATCAATGCAAGTTTGCCTAAGACTCAACAATTCGGCAGCCCAATCGATCAAGCAAGCATTTATAATATTGCAACTGGCCAGTATCGTTTTAACGGCACTAATACAAATGTTCCTGTATTTTCTTTTACTAAAACTGTTGCCGGTCGTAGTATGAATTTTGAAATAACCAGCACAACCTTTAAGGGAAAATCTTATATCTATGAAGAACCTCCTAAAGTTGGTAACGGTCTAGCTTTTATATATAAAGATGATGGCTACGGAGCTGGAAGTACTAACACTGGATTCTTTTTAAACTTTACACAAGGTTCATTAAATCAAGGAACATTTCAAGTCACTCAACCTAGTACAAATGAAATCATAGATATTAACACACAGAATATTAACAACTCTGATGTGTGGTTATATAAATTAAATCAAAATACCGGTAGTGAAGATACATTATGGACACAAGTTCCTTCGCTGTCTGGCAATAATGTTATCTATAATAGTTTAAATAAAAAAATAAAATCTATCTATAGTGTGATTACGAGAGCTGGTGATTCTATCAGCCTTGGATTTGGCGACGGAACATTTGGAGATTTGCCGTTAGGTAATTTTAGAGCTTACTATCGTGTTAGTAATGGTTTAACATATACTGTCAATCCAAGCGACATTATAAATGTAGCAATAAGTATTCCTTATTATTCAGCAAGAAATCAAGTTGAAACATTATCGGTTACTCTTAGTTTAGCATCCAGTGTTAATAATGCCAGCATAGCTGAAACTAATGCTAATATTAAAACTAATGCTCCGCAAGTTTACTATACACAAAATAGAATGGTTACTGGCGAAGACTATAATATTAGTCCTTTAGCAGTTACACAAAAAGTTGCAAAAGTCAAAGCAATTAATCGTTCTAGTAGCGGTATTAGCAGATATTTTGATTTAGTAGACCCGACTGGAAAGTATTCAAGTACAAACTTATTTGCAGACGATGGTATCTTATATCAAGAGCCTTATATTTCTACTACAAATTTTTCTTATCTAACTAAAACAGACATTGAAGGTATTGTTTACAATACTGTGTTTAAATTGTTAGATGATCCAAACTTACGTAATTTTTATTATTCAAATTTTATTAATTATATTACTGAAAGTTTAAACATTGCATGGTACAAAAAAACTACAGATAGTAATAGTTCTACTGGTTATATTGGATCGGCAGTTGATGCCGCACCTTATAAAGTAGGTTCTTATACTAGTACAGATTTAAAATATTTTACAGCCGGTGCCCTGGTGAAATTTACAGCCGCATCGGTTGATGGCGTACCAAGATACTTTGATTCAACTAATGGCAACGCAATAGTTCCTGCTAGTTCAAATATGAAAGGACTAGTTAGTTATTTGTGGGCTGAAGTCGTTTCAGTAACAACTGATGGAACCGGTACTGGTAAAGGTGTATTGTCTACAGGATTTGGTTCAATAACAATGAGTACAATTATCCCATCGGGTGCGGTTGTAAGTCAAATTATTCCAAAGTTAAATATAACAATTACAAGTAGTGTAATCACTACAATGATAGATTTAATATTCAACAATAAACCATTTGGATTGCGCTATGATGCTACTATTCAAAGTTGGCAAATAATTTTTGAAACCAACCTTAATGCATCTGGCGCATTTAATCTTGGTAGTCAAGGTGATACAACTAACACACAACAGGATTCTAGTTGGATATTGTTATTTACAACTAACAATGAAATATACACAATTTCTAGTAGACTATTGCGATATATATTCGAAAGTAATCGAGAAGTAACATTCTATTTTGATACTACTGTTAAGGTTTACGATACTGTATCTAGTAATACTATTGTAGATCAATTAAAGGTATTAAGTATTAATACACAACCAGATAATACTAGCCCATTCACAGTTGATGCTACTTGGCAAATTGTCTCAGAATATAACGGGCTTGATGGTTACATCGACCCAAGTAAAATTGTTGTAACATTTGCAGATTCAAATAATGACGGCGTAGTTGATAATCCACAGTTGTTTTTAGACATTGTTTCTCCTGGCACAAACCCATTAACAAAATACATTATTCAGGAAAAATATCTAATAAGTCAAGGACAAGAAGACTATCGTTATATTAGTAATGCAACCAATGTTGTTATGATTTTCACTACACAAAGCAATGTGGGCGCATTATCTCAATATATAGCCAGCCAGTATTTTTACTTTGTAGATAAACAAGTTGTTAAAAAATATGATGCCGTTACTAGTACATTAATTCCAACACTAGATTATAAAGTTTATGTTGGCCGCGACAATTTAAAGTTTCAATATATTCACAATGCAGACTATGATAGCAGAATTGATCCAGGTGCAAGTAATATTATGGATGTATATGTGTTAACTAAAGATTACGATACACAATTTAGACAATGGCTGTTAGGCGCAAATATTTCTGAACCTCTTCCGCCTAGTAGTAGCGAACTGAATAGTCTACTATCAACTGGTCTAAATTTAATTAAATCAATATCGGACGAGATTGTATATCATCCTGTTGATTATATTTTATTATTTGGTAGTAAGGCTGATTTTAATTTACAAGCAAGTTTTAACGTAGTTAAAAATGCCAGCAGTACTGCTAGTAACAATGATATTATTGCCCGCATAATTACAGCATTTAATGAATTCTTTGCTTTAGAAAATTGGAACTTTGGCGATACATTTTATTTTACAGAATTATCAACTTATGTATTAACAAAACTAAGTCCAGATATTACTAGCTTCGTTATTGTTCCTAAACAAGGTAATTTATATTTTGGTAGTTTATTTGAAATTCAATGCCCTAGCAACAAGATATTTGTTAGTTGTGCTACTGCAACAGATATTAATGTAGTAGCTGGCCTAACATCTGACAATATTAAGACTGTAACAGGAGCAGGTTTGAATTCTGTAGTATCATCGCAAAACATAACTAGTGCATCGTTCGGAGTAACTAATGGCCAATAATACGGACCCAACTGGAAACAACGGCCTAACGGCAAATTTTCTTCCTGATTTTTATCAGACTCCTGCTAATAAGAAATTTTTACAGGCAACTCTTGACCAGTTATACCAACCAGGTACAGTTAAGAAAATCAACGGATATGTAGGTAGAGAAAATGCAAAAAGTGCCACAGGTAATGATTTATATATTACTGCGGCTAGCTCAGTCCGTCAAAACTATCAGTTAGAACCTGGTATGACTGTTACTGACAATATTGGTAATACAACATTTTTTAAAGATTATATCGATTATATTAATCAAATAAATGTGTTTGGTGGTAATACTAAGAACCATGCACGATTAAACAAACAAGAATTCTATTCTTGGGATCCGCATATTGATTGGGATAAGTTTGTAAACTTTCAAAATTATTATTGGTTGCCATACGGGCCTGATACTATCGAAGTACTTGGTCAACAGAAAAATATACAAAGTACGTATACTGTAACAATTGAACACGAGATTAATAATAACCAGTACTTGTTTACACCTAATGGATTTACACGTAATCCTGTATTAAAACTATACAGGGGCCAAACATATACTTTTGAAATTAATAGCCCAGGCAATCCTTTTAGTATAAAAACTGAAAGAAGTTTAGGTAAAGATAATCGTTATATAACTGATGCAATTGACAGTTATGGAGTAGAATCTGGAAGTATCACATTTAAGATACCGTTAGATGCTCCTACAATTTTGTACTATCAAAGCGAATCAGACTTAAATCTTGGTGGCGCAATACAAATATTATCAATTAAAGAAGACACATATATTGATGTATCTGCAGAAATTTTAGGAAAGAAATATTACAAATTAGCAAATGGTACACCTTTAAGTAACGGAATGAAATTGCGCTTCTCTGGGAATGTAACCCCTGAAGTATATTCTGTTGGAGAATTTTATGTCGAGAGAGTTGGTGTTGCTATTCGGTTAATTTCTTCTAAAGACTTAGAATTAATCAATGCATATACGGCAGAACACACTATACCTTTTGATAGCGACAAATTCGACACCAATCCATTTAGCGATGCTACAGGTTTTGCAGGCGAGCATGATTATATTGTAATTAATCGTGCTAGTCAAGATAAAAATAACTGGAGTCGTTATAATCGTTGGTTTCATAAAGATGTACTTATGGCTAGCGCCGCATACAACGGACAGGTAGCAAGTTTAGATCAAACTTCCAGAGCAGTTAGACCTATTATAGAATTTGAAGCTAATTTAAAATTGTTTAATTCTGGAACAACATCAATAATTGATATTGATGTAATAGACCATTTTACTACAGATGCATTTTCAGACGTTGAAGGAGCGTTCGGCTATCACGTTGACGGCCAACTGGTAACTAACGGCCAACACATTATTTTTACTGCTGAAAAAGATCGATTAGTAAAGAATAAAATTTATCGAATTGATTTTGTTGATGTAATTCATCTTAGTTCAGGAAGTAAGCAAATTCATCTAGTTGAAATTGGCCAACCTGAACTAAATCAAGTTGCATTAATTCGTACCGGCATAACAAATCAAGGAAAATCTTATTGGTACAACGGTACTAGCTGGGTTGAAGCACAGCAAAAAATAACAGTCAATCAAGCACCTCTATTTGATATTGTAGATGAAAACAGTGTAAGTTACGGAGATAATACTGTATATAATGGTTCAACATTTAAAGGTACAAAATTATTTTCTTATAAAATAGGATCTGGTATTTCAGATAGCATGTTAGGGTTTCCGTTGTCCTATAGAAATATCAGTAATATTGGAGACATTGTTTTTAATTTTAATCTTGCTACTGATAGTTTTCAATATAAACAAACTATTAATATTATTACCAAGTATACAAATAACGGGTATCTTGTAAGTCAAACATTTGCAGGTGCATTAAAATATCTTAATGGCTGGCAAACTTGCACAACTCCAAATCTACAAGCCGCTATTAGAATTTATAAAAATTCTGGAAAAATTAATAATTTTGATATTGATATTTTTGATAATATTACTAAACTAACAGACTTAGTTGTTAAAGTCTATGTCAATGGACATAGATTAGACAAAGCAAACTGGTCAGTGATTGACGGTAGTTATTACAAACAAGTTGTATTAAACACTGATATTGCATTAAGAGATGTACTAACTATCCGTACATTTACGGTTCAGCCGGTTAATGAAAATGGCTATTATGAAGTGCCGGTTAGTCTACAAAATAATCCATTGAATAATGCAATGGGAGATTTTACATTGGGCGAAGTGATTGATCATGTAAATTCTATTGTAGATAATCTTGATATGTTTGTAGGAACATTCCCAGGCCCTGGTAATTTAAGAGACCTCGGAAACGTTACACAATATGGTACTAAATTTGTACAACACAGCGGCCCTATGAGCCTTTCGCTGTACCATATTACAAATCAATCTAATAATATTATAAGAAGTATTGAACAAGCACGAGATAATTATAATAGCTTTAAAAGAAACTTTGTAAAGATAGCCGCATCGCTTGGTGTCGACGGTGATCCTGTTACTATTGTGGAACTAGTTTTACAAACAATTAACAAAGATAAACCAAAAACAAGTCCTTATTATTTTAGTGACATGGTGCCATACGGTGCTTCTGTTAAAACCAATCTAACTGTAGTTGACTATAGAATTAAAACATATCCTTTGTCTAATGTTTTTACATTAGATAACTTATCAAATAAAGCTGTTGGAGTTTATTTAAACGGGAATCAATTAATATACGGTCAAGATTATACGTTTAGTAGTCAAGGATTTATCGTAATAACTCCTTCGGTTATTATGAACAACAGTGATATTATTACTACAATTGAATACGATAATACAGACGGATGCTATGTTCCAGCAACTCCTACAAAGATGGGTATGTGGCCAAAATATGTTCCACAGATTTATACAGATACTAGTTTAGTAACTCCCCGTCTAATGATTCAAGGACACGATGGCAGTCAAGTACTAGCATATGGAGATTATCGTGATAATTTAATTTTAGAATTAGAAAAACGTATCTTTAACAACATCAAAGTTGATTATGATCCTGCTATTTTTGATATAGCAGATACCATTCCTAGTTATAATAGATCAACCGATTATAGTTTAGATGAGTTTAATCAAGTATTAGCTCCTAGTTTTTATAAGTGGACTAGTTTAGCCGGTAGAGATTTTACTAAACCTCTAAGCTATGATATTAATAATTCGTTTACTTACAATTATACAAACAGTTCAGCACCAGATGGCACAAGTGTACCGGGATATTGGAGAGGAGTATATCGTTATCTTTTAGATACAGATCGTCCTAATCTAACTCCTTGGGAAATGTTAGGGTACAGTTTACAACCAAGTTGGTGGGTAGCGGTATACGGTCCGTCTCCATACACAGGCGATAACTTGCCTATGTGGCAGGATATTGCAGATGGCATAATTCGTGAACCCGGTAAAGCACCAATTAAAGTTCCCAAGTATGCTAAACCTTTCTTAATGGGACGTATTCCTGTAGATAGTGATGGCCTATTAAAAAGTCCGTTGGCCTGTGGCCTAGCACTAGGTCCTATTACTAGCGGAGTTGATGCAAATTTTGTATTCGGAGATGTAAGCCCAGTCGAAGCCGCTTGGCGTCGGAGCAGTCATTATCCTTTTAGCGTAATTTTATCTACAACAATATTGACACCTGCAAAAACTTTTGGTATTTTATTAGATCGTTCTAGAGTCGTACGTAACCTAGCAGGACAATTAATTTATAAGGATACAAGATTACGTATCAATCCAACGGAAATTATGCTACCGAGCATTTATACAAGTACTGTTCGTGTTCAAACTGCGGGACTTGTTAATTATATTGTTGATCATATTTTAAACTTTATTTTCAGTAACAACATAAAATCTTATAATACCTATGTTTCTGATTTAAAAACAATACAAGCTCAGTTGTCATACAGACTTGGAGCATTTAGTAGTAAAGATCAGTTTAATTTATTATTGGATAGTAAAACACCGTTGAGTACCGGTAGTGTATTTGTTCCAAAAGAAAATTTTAAAGTTTCTTTAAACACTTCTAGTCCAATAAAGAAAATAACATATAGTGGCGTTATTATTACCAAACTTCAAAGTGGGTTTGAAGTAAAGGGATATAGTAAAACACAGCCTTATTTTAATTATTATACATGGATACAATCGGGTAATACAATAAATGTAGGCGGAATTAGTGAGAACTATAGTATGTGGACCGCAGGACAACAGTACCCAATGGGTGCAGTTGTTCAGTATGGCGGTGTATTCTATCGAGCAACTGTTACTACTACAGCAGGAGCCGGGTTTGATCCTTCATATTTTGCAAAATTATCTAGTTTACCGATAGTCGGCGGACAAACTGCTACCTTAAGAAAGTTATGGGATAAAAACGATGTCGTTACAGTTCCTTACGGTACTGAGTTTGCTAAAATACAAGATGTTGTAGATTTCTTGCAAGGGTATGGTGAATACTTAAAAGATCAAGGATTTATATTTGATGATTTTAATAATACACTAGCAACCGTATCCAACTGGGAAACAAGTGTTAAAGAGTTTTTATTCTGGACTACACAGAATTGGAGTTCAGGTCAAGATAAGTGGAGCGATTGGAGAGCAAATCAGCCAGTACCATACGGTAGTATTGTTCGCTATAACGGAGATTACTACAGTGCGTTATATGCTATTTCTCCTACTGATATTTTTGAACCTGAAAAGTATAATAAACTAGAAGGGTTAAGTGAAGTAGGTGCTAGCGTTATTAGTCTAAGCCCAGCCGCAATTAAACTAACATTTGAAACACCAACAGCAGTAGTTGATAATATTAGCAATCCATTCTACGACTATGAAATTTTTAAAGTTGACGGTACACCTATATCTTCCTTATTTTTAGATAGCTACAGAGAAGGTAATATTGTTAGTTACACCCCGAGAACAACAGATGGAATATATGGCGCAAGTTTTTATCTAGTACAGAACGAGCAAGTAGTATTATTAGATAATAATACAATCTTTAATGATGTTGTTTATAATCCAGAAAGTGGTTATAGACAAGAACGAATTAAAGTATCCGGACATACTAGTATCGATTGGTACGGCGGCCTCGATGTTCCAGGATTTATATTCGACCAAGCCAATATTCAAACTTGGCAACCTTGGCAAGATTATGCACTGGGTGATATTGTAGGATTCCAAGGATACTACTATAGTGCAACTATCGCATTGCCAGGTACAGAAACATTCAATGCATCGAGCTGGACACGTCTGACCAAGAAACCAACAGCAAAATTAATTCCAAACTGGACTTATAAAGCAAGTCAGTTTACAGATTTTTATAATTTAGACAGCGATAATTTTGATTCAGACCAACAAAAAGTTGCTCAGCATTTAATTGGATATCAAAAACGCCAGTATCTTGATAATATTATTAGAGACGATGTTAGTGAGTTTAAATTTTATCAAGGTATGATTCGAGAAAAAGGTACATTGAATGTTTTAAATAAATTATTTGATGTTCTTAGTAGCGATAACAAAGAAAGTTTAACATTCTATGAAGAATGGGCGTTACGTGTTGGGCAGTATGGCGCGGCAAATTCATTTGATAATATTGAATTTATTCTAGACGAAGGATTGTTTAAACTTAATCCTCAAGGTTTTGCACTTTTCAATAGTACAAACACAGATTTGCTTGGCACATTTATTATACAACAAAAGACTTCGGATGTGTATCTAAAACCTTTAGGCTATAATTCAACTCCGTGGCCAATGCTTGAAAACTATGCTCCGTTTTTACGTAGTGCTGGGTATGTAAACGCCTCAGAAGTATTTTTAAGTATTGGTTATGTTGCAGAAATTGTTAACTATGATATTGATACGTTCCAGGAAGGATCGTATATTTGGGTAACATTTGATGGCCCAAGTTGGAATGTTTATAGATTTACCGATACACATACTATAGTAACAAATGTTACCTATGCAACTAATACAAAAATATTAACAATAACCACACATGATATTGTTAACTTTGCAGTCGGCTCTTATATCGGTCTATCTCAAGTACCTCTACTAAAAGGATTTTATAAAATCCTTAGTGTATCTTTAAATTCATTTACAGTTTCGGCTGATATTACTGGGTTTCCAAGTACATTTACACAAAATGGTCAGCTAGTAGTTTGTGCGTTAATCACACAGCGTACACAATCGATTGATACAATTGATGCAGTTCTTACTAGCAAATTGTACCCTAACGAATTAATATGGACCGACGATAACGGATCTGGCAAATGGACTACTTGGAAATACAATCCTGTTTATGCTATTTCTAATATAAACAATAGTTCTCCACAAGATCAATTACGTTTTGGACAAGTGATTGCTATTAACAGTCAGGGCAATGTTGCCGCAATTGGATCGTCAATCGGCGAAATTATCACATATGACAAAGCAAGTGTAGATGCAGACTGGGTGCAACGTCAGGTAATTCCAGCACCGTTTATTGCAATCAACACAGTATCTGTAACAATAGGAAGTACTACTACTGGAAGTAAAACTGTAGCAATGACTTCTGCACAAACTTACATGATAGGTGGCGTAATAGAAGGATCTGGAGTTCCAGTAGATACACTAATTACCGCAGTTAATGTTGGTGTCAGTATTACGATTGGACAAAAAGCAGTATCGACTAATACAAATAGTACATATACTATTATTACAAATCCGAATCCAAGTAGTGCAAGTGCTACTAATATATTGATTTCTAATGATGGCAGCTATATGGTTACAGGAAGTCCACTTGCTGGATATGCTGTAACAAATTATTTTGGATCGTATAATACTACGGTAATCTACGGACCTGGCGCTGTTGTGTCCTACAATAGTTTATTTTATCAAGCAGTTGTAGTAGTGCCGGCCAACACAGCCCCAACAGCAATATCTACATATTGGAAACCCGTATATTATATTCCAGTTAGTAGTTACGGTACATGGGACCGAACAGTAATTTATCCAACTAATACAGTGGTAATTTTTAAAGGTAAAGTATACACATCAACAAGAAAAATTTATGGACAAGTTGATGTAACAGTTACAAGTACTATTGCAGGTAATCAGTTAGTTACCGCAGACACTAGTGTATTAGCTCCAGGATATCAAGTAATTTTTTCAGGAAACACATACGGCGGTGTTACTGCTAGTGTGATATATTATGTATTAGATATCCTTGATTCTAAACATTTTAGAATCACTGCAACACAAGGTAGTTCAATTCCAGTAACACTAACATACGCATCGGGTCTGATGACTTGTACACAGCAACCCCAGTTGTCTCCAGATTCTGGAAACGGACAGTGGACACAATTATCAACACAAGCTGGCCCAGCAAGACAAGGTGCAATTAGTCTATATAAAAAAGATGCTAATAACATTTTTAATTTAGTAGATACTATAGTAAGTCCATATCCTGCGGCAAATGAAAACTTTGGATCTGCCTTTGCATTTAGTAATGATACATTGTATATTTCTGCTCCAGGTTATAATAGTAATACTGGTAAGGTTTACAAACTAGTTTATTCAACAGTAATACAAGCACAATCGGCTTACAATCCAGTTAGAAGTTCTGGTGCAACATTGCGTGTCACAAATACAGCTGGTATTCGTGCTGGTATGTATGTGCTAGGTACAGGATTTACTGATGATCAAATAGTAGTTGGCGTTGTTGACTCAACAACTTTGTTACTAAGTGGTAGCCCTAATTCCACACCTGATGGCGTTATTAAATTTGCAGTCGTTGGCTGGGGATACGATTTAACAGGGACTCGTACTGGTAATACTGCTGGACAAAAATTTGGAAATACACTAGCTATTAGTAATGATAAAACTACTCTCGCTATCAGCTCTTGGAATGATCCGACAACAGGATCTTCAGTTGCTATATATAAAAACGATGTATTGTTCCAAACAATAACTCAAGCAGGTACTTCGTTATTTGGCCAAAGTGTTTCTATTAGCAATGATGCTACATATATTGCTATATCGGATCCAGTATATTCTGGATTTACACCAGCAATTACAAATCAAGGCCGAGTAGGAATTTATAGTATAAATTCTTCTACAGGTTTATATGTTAATACCGGCAACATAGTAAATCACCAGCCAGAACAAAATGGTTTATTTGGTGTAAATGTTTCGTTCATGAACAATTATAAAACACTAGCTGTTTATAGTCAGTACGGCGATACTACCATTACAACTACATTTGATAAAACTAATACTACTTTTGATAAAAATACTACAGCGTTTACTGTAACAGAAATTAATAGTGGTCGCGTTGACGTCTTTGATCGTTATGCTAATAAGTGGGTATTCAGCGAGTCGTTGACAAAAGTAAACCCAGTAGTTACTGCTGGCAGTTTTGTAGCAGGCGACACTTATGCTATACTATCGCTTGGCACAACTGATTTTACAAAAATTGGAGCCGCAAAAAATGCAGTAGGAGTACAATTTACTGCAACCAGCGATGGTTCAGGTACAGGCACCGCGGCAATTATAACTTCAGAATCTTTAGTTTTAGACGGTTACGGTACTGGATTTGCAGTTGGATCTAACCATATATTAGTTAGTGCTCCAGCAGGATTAGATCAAGGCCTGCAATCTGGATTAGTATACAACTACGGCAAGAAACCAAATAAATTTACATGGGAAATTGCACATCAAGAAATTGAAAAACCAGATGTTAGTAAAATTAAAAAAGCATTCTTATACAATAGGGTGACTGGCAACCTTGTAACATATATTGATGTTATTGATCCAGCCCAGGGAAAAATTGCAGGAGTTGCTGAAGAAGAATTAAAATATAAATCATTCTACGATCCCGCATCTTATTCTATTGGAATTGATGGAGTAAACGTTAGCCCAACGTCTGCATGGACTACTGACCAAGTAGGTATGCTATGGTGGGATTTAAGAACAGCCAAGTTCTTAAATGCATACGAAGACGATATTGTTTATAGAAATACAAACTGGACTACACTTGCACCCGGTGCAAGTGTTGATATATACGAGTGGGTTAGCTCAAAATTAAAACCTAGCGATTGGGATTCCCAAGCAGATACTCCTGCCGGAATAGCTTTAGGCATTAGTGGACAAAGTTTGTATAGTGATTCTGTGTACAGTATAAAACAAACATATAATAGTACAACACAAACATTTGCAACTACATACTATTACTGGGTTAAAAATAAAAAGTTTATTCCAAATATTCCAGGTAGACATTTAGCCGCACAAGATGTTGCAAATCTCATTGGTAATCCACGAGGATATGGATATACATATCTTGCACTAACTGGATTAAACACATTTAGTCTTATTAATACTAAACAGTATCTAAAATCTACAGATGTTGTTCTAAGTGTAGAATATTGGCTAGGTAAGAAAACAGATCAAAATGTACATAGCCAATGGAAAATTATTAGTAATGACCCTACTACATATATTCCGCCTATCATCGAACAAAAATGGATTGATAGTTTATGCGGAAGAGATTCGGCAGGCCGCCTAGTGCCAGACCCAGCATTACCAGTGAAACTACGTTACGGTGTTGAAAATCGTCCACGTCAAGGAATGTTTATAAATCGTTTTGAAGCATTGAAACAATTTATTGAATTAGCTAATCAAGTATTGATAGTAAATCAAATTGTAGAAAACGATAACATTCTTAAATTAGAAAGTTACGATCCCCAACCTAGTGCATTATCTGGGTTATACGATACTACATTTGATACAGACGCTGAACTAACTTATGCTAACATTGGTAGTTTTACAAGAGCTAATATCAGTCCTGTAATAACTGATGGTAAAATTGTAGGAATTAATATAATTACTGCTGGCAAGGGCTATGTAATTGCTCCGTATGTTAGTGTAAACGGCACAGGTGCAGGAGCAAATCTTCGCGCAACAATTAATGCCAAAGGACAAATTACTGGGGTAACTATTATTTCTGGCGGTGCTGGTTATACAGATTCTACTACATTATCAATACGTGATTATAGTGCATTAGTAAAAAGTGATAGTCAAGCAAATGGCAACTGGAGTATCTATACATATGATCCAATACAAAGAACTTGGAATAGAACATTAACACAAGCCTACGATGTTAGAAATTTCTGGAGTTATGCCGATTGGTATGCAACTGGATTTAGTCAGTTTACTGCGGCAGATTTTTCTGTTGCTACATTTGTAGAACTAAATTCTATTAATCCTAAGATAGGTGAAGTAGTTAAAGTTAGAACTGCCAATGCTGGTGGCTGGCTTCTACTAGAAAAATATGCAGATATTGTAAGTGTAGACTGGACACAAAGTTATAATGTTGTAGGTATGCAAAATGGTACAATACAATTAAATTCTAATTTATATCAAGTAGCTAACACAACATTGGGCTTTGATAATTTTATCTACGACGAAGCTGGGTTCGATGCAGTAGCAGTTACTGAATTAAGAATTATCCTTGATACGTTAAAGAAAAATATTTTCATTAACGATTTAAACGGTGCCTGGTCAAATTTATTTTTTGCTACTGTACGATATGTACACAGCGAACAGCCATACGTTGACTGGATATTTAAAACTAGTTTTGTAAAAGCACAACATAATGTTGGAGCACTAGACCAGCCAGTAACTTATCAACCTAATAATCTAAGCAATTTTGAAGATTATATTGCTGAAGTTAAACCTTATAAAACTAAAATTAGAGAATACATTAGCAACTATGATAGTTTAGATACTGCTCAATTACCAATTACCGACTTTGATCTACAACCAATATTTGAAAAAGATGCTGTCACACTTGTACAAGCATTTGTAACGAACGGAGAGCTTGTAGCAGGGGATCCTGCCATCAGTACATATCCTTGGAAATTTTGGTTAGATAATGCTGGTTATGAAATTACTGAAATAGTATTAACTAGCAACGGTTCGGGATATGTAACAGCTCCTGATGTTGTTTTTGTTGGCAATAGCGGCACTGGCTCAACTGCTAAGGCATATATCAGTAACGGAGCAGTTAACAGAGTTGTACTCATTACTCCAGGCACTGGATACTATGCCGCACCTAAAGTTGTATTAAATGGTGGTCTTGGTATAGACGGAGTTCAGGCAAATGCTGTTGCTATTATTGGCAATAGTGTTGTACGTTCTAACAAGATTGGTATAAAGTTTGATAGAGTTGATCGTAAGTATTATATTACTCAATTACAAAAAGTTGAAACATTTACAGGTACAGGATCTCGTGTTCAATGGCCGTTAATCTGGGCTCCAGATAATCGTATTGGACAAAGTGTTGTAACAGTTAATAATGTACCGGCTCTTCGCGATAATTATGTATTAAATATTGTTTCTAACACTAGTAAAGGTTTTACAAGCTACTCTGGTACTATAACATTTACAACTGCGCCTGCAAAGGGTTCTACTATTGCTGTAACTTATATTATCGATGAAAGTTTCTTAGGATTTGCCGATAGAATACAGTATTATTATAATCCTGAATCTGGACAACTAGGTAAAGACCTGGCTCAGTTAATGACTGGTATTGATTACGGTGGTGTAATTATTAACGGCCTTGGCTTCCAAATTTCGAATGGTTGGGATAGTTTACCATATTTTGCAGACAAGTGGGATAGCTATGATGAAACATTTAAAGATTATATCACTGTAGTAACTGCCGGAACAAATTCATTTACATTGCCGTATGTTCCTACTAATAATACTCAATTAAACATTTATAAGAGAGCTATTAATACTGAATCCTACGTAAGCGATGGTGTTACCAATAGCTACACATATAATATACATGATATCAATCCTTATGTTACTGCATCAGTTGTTTTAGCTACTAGTGGAATCACACATAACTTTGTTAGTATTAATCAAGTGTCGGGTGTATACGGAAACGTGCTGACACTAGACAGCACAGCAAATATTGTAGCTGGTATGCAAGTACTTGGTACTGGATTCGCATCCGGCCAGACCGTATTCAGTATAGTTGATTTGGTTACAGTAAGATTGAGTGCCGCCCCTGACTCATTACCTAGCGGCTCTTTGGTATTCTCAGAAAATATAAAAGGTAGTTCAACTGTAACTGTAACAAGTACAGCCGGAATTAAAGTCGGCGACAAAGTATCATGCAATGATGTACATGCATTTAGCTATAGCACAGTAGTTACATCTATTGTTAACAGTACTAAAGTTAAAATAAGTTCTATTTTATATAGAAATATTCCTAACGGTATCTATGTAACATTTGAACGAGATTTAGCACAACCGACCGATGTTATCATACATACTGACGGGCATATTAGTTTAACTAATTTGACTAATACTAAGATTATAGCCGGTACTACAATTAGTATTATTGGCGGTTTGAATCCAATTAGATTGGATGATCCTAATTATGATATTGCATTATATATTGGACAAATAATTGAAGCATTAGCCTATGATCTTGCATACGACCGCCAGCAATTTCAAACTATTAGAGTTGGTTTAACTTTAAGAAATCTTATTACAACTTATGGTTATAGATCTAAAGAAATTAATTTAAGTATTAATAATATTATTGCTAATATAGCAAAATTACCAGCAGTAATATCTGCGCTGACAGATCCTACATTCGCTAGTGGATATACTTTAATAACAAACACAATACAAAATATTGTATCAGGCGGAGTAGTTCCAACATGGTTAGCATTATCAGCATCGAATCCACAGGATCCAAGTGGCGGTCAAGCAGGTTGGTTATTAGATGAGAATATTAATTTTATTCAAGCAGAATTAATTGCATGGATAACCGCAAACTATCCAAGTGTTGTGTTTGATCATACCGATTTCCAAGTAAGAATTCAGCATATTGTTGAAGGGTTGACTTATGATTTGTTTAAAGGTGGAAATAGAGAAACAATCTATCAAGGTATAGACTACTGGTATTATATTAACAATAATGGTTTCCTACAACCGTTTACATTCTGGACTGGGTTATTTGCCAAGTTAAATTCATTAGCACAATCTATTATAACTACTGCAACTGTAACAAGATTGCAAACAGCAATATTCCAAGTTAAAACTCCTCCAGGAGTTACACCAGCATGGACAAATGGTGGATTAGCTAGTACACTTATTAGTAATAATATTACTACATTGTTAAGTGTTGTAACTAGTGCGGCAAGTCCACAACCGGTGGTAACACAACCAACAGCTACATTGAATGCCAGCGCAACTGCTATATTAGCGGCCAAGACAACATTAACACCCTTAGTTAATCCAAATGCAGTTGTTAATACATTCTTAGCAGATGGTGCAACTGATACATTTACTTTACCTAGCCCTTATACGGTTGTCGATGGCGGTTTAAGTACAGATATTATTGATGCCACTACAGACGACGGCGGAACCGCTGGCACAATATTTGGTGGAATAACCGACATTGTAGTAGATGGTAACTCGGCAACTGCTAAGGCATTTACTGTATTAACTGGAGACGAGTTTATTATTAGAGAAACTACCAGCGATGGTAGTGTTAAACCTAAAGATGCAGACTACGATACAAGTTTAAGCGGCGGCGATATCAGTACACTAAGTGGTGCATACGCAACTGCTACAGGTATTGCCGCAGACGACATTATTGTTGACGGCGACGATCTAGTATCTCCAACTACAAGTCCAGCACCAGAAGAAGTTGTTCCAGGGCAAGTGGTAGATACTGTAGCTATTAAGGTATTTGATAAACCAAATACCGGATCTGGTCAAATAAAAGTAGACAACTATCTAGCAAACGGTACTACTAAAACATTCAAGTTGACACAGACTCCAAATAGTCCAGGTGCAGTTATTGTTAAAGTCGATAATTTAATTAAAACAATGTCTACAACAACTATAACTAACGATTATATTGTAGATTATCCAAATAATCAAGTAGTATTTACAACTGCCCCAACCGCTAATGCAACTGTTACTTTATTCAGCATTGGGTTTAACGGTGCTAATGTATTAGATATTGATTATTTTATTGCAGACGGATCGACAACTGAGTTTGTTACGAATGCTTCTTGGGTATCTTCGATTAATAGTCTAGTATATGTTGATGGTGCAGTAGCTAACCCTGGTATATTTAAAACTGATGCAAGCTATGAATTGTCAAATGCAATAGCATTTAGATTCGCACTACCACCGGCCAGCGGATCGGTAATTAATTTTATTATTGTTAATGGTATCGATCAAGCATACTCTATTACTAAGGTAGAAACTATTGCAACAACTGGGGCAACCACCTATACATTACAAAACACAATTGGTAATGCATTGCCTAATGAATCTAATATGATTGTGCGTGTAGATCAGAATATTTTACAAGCACCAAGTAATACATATTTTACAATTGGTAGCAATAGATTAAATTATTCAATCGATAAAACTAAATTTGTTCCATATTCGATCCCGGCAACTGACATTCATGTAATAGTTGGAAATACATTGTTGACCCAGGGTACTGATTATCTTGTAGATCTTGGCGGTATTACAATTAAGATTAATAAAAACATTTATAAAAATTATACTGGACAACAGTTGATTATTAGTGTAATAACTAATCAAAGTTATTTGTATAATCCAGCTACAAATCAAATTACATTTAAAACTGCCTATGACAATACTCATTTAGTACAAGTTATTAGTAGTTATAAACATGATATTTTAGATATTGAAAGAACTACAATTAGTGTTAGTACTAGTGCAACTTTAATTGCAGATACTTCTGATTACTACTATTATCAGAATATGTCTGGAGGCTTATTAAAGCTAGATCGACCAGTTGTTAACGACAATTATATCTGGGTGATTAAGAACACTACATTGTTAACACCTAGTATTGATTATAAACTTAACGATGACCATCAAAGTATTACACTTGGTGCTAATTTGATACAGACTGATAAAGTAACACTGATTACATTTGGTAGCAATATACTACGTGCTGGTATTGCTTACATGCAGTTCAAAGATATGCTAAACCGTGTAAGCTATAAGCGTTTAAGTGCAAATAAACAAGCTATGTTAGCAAGAGATTTACATTGGAATGATACACAGATACTAGTAGATAATGCATCTACATTTGATTTACCTAATCCGGCAAACAACCGTCCCGGCGTAGTTGAAATTCGCGGAGAACGCATTGAGTATTTTGCCAAGGATGGAAACACATTAAGTAAATTACGTAGAGGTACACTTGGTACTGGTGTACAAACACTAACTTTACAAGGAACCGCAGTACAAGATATTGGTACTAGTGAAACATTACCATATTTAGATACACAAGTTATTAAACAAATTATCAGCGATGGTAGTTTAATTGTACCTTTAGATTTTACTCCAAAGAGTGTAAATGAAATTGAAGTGTTTGTCGGCGGCTATAACGACGGTACTATATGGGAAAGTGGTGCAACTTACCCAGCAGGCATGATTGTTAATGTTGGAGTTTACACTTATAGATGTTTAACAAGCCATATTAGCGGCGCAACTTTCTATGATATAGTTAGCACTGTGATAGTTAATGCTGATGGAACTAATACTGTTCTGTCTACAGGTATTGCCAGCAGTAAAGTATGGAAATTCTTTATTGGAAATATTCGTTTGAAGAAAACAGCTTATAGTGCATTTAATATCAACCAAGCACCATACAGCCCAGAAGGAGATGTTCCGTTTACAGCAGACTTTACTGTGGACGGTACAACTGCGGCAATAACATTAACTAATGCAATATCATTTGGAACACAAATTACTGTAATTAAAACTACAGGACAAAGTTGGGATCAAACTACAAATGTGTTATACGACTCAGGAAAGGTCAGCGAATTCCTACGTGCAACTCCGGGCATTTGGTATAAAGAGTATAAAACAATAAGTACTATAGCAACCGAACAATTTGATAGTGCCGGTGATACATTAGACGGTACTAATTTAACATTTGATTAAGGGATTTAAAATGACACAACAAATCATAAACATAGGAGCGACCCCAGGCGATAAAACCGGGGATCCCTTGCGTGTTGGCGCACAAAAAATAAATGCTAATTTTGCAGAATTATATACAACTTTAGCAGCCAGTACACTACCTAGTAAAACCGGCAATGCTGGAAAGGCTTTATATACAGATGGATCTTTATTATATTGGGGTGTAACTGGATCAGTCTTGACTAACGGAAGATATACAGTTAGTCTTGGTTCTGACGGTACATTTACGTTTCCTGGCAATTTAATATTATCAGGAAGTTCTAGCGGCACTATAACTTTACAAGCAGGAACAGCGCCAGCAGTTCAAATTTACACTCTTCCTAGTGCGTATCCTAGCGGTAACAACTATGTATTAGCAAGTTCTACTAACGGAACTTTAAGTTGGGCAGTACCAACTGGCTCGGGGTCTGTTACTAGTGTTGGTTTAAGTTTACCTACACAATTTAATATAACCACTAGTACTGTAGTTACAACTGGTGTGCTGACAGCCGCATGGAACACACAAACAGCTAATTATGTATTAGCAGGCCCAATCTCAGGCAACGCAGCCGCTCCGACATTTCGTACACTAGTAGCTACAGATATTCCAGCACTATCATACCAGGCACCTATTGGAACAATTAGCGGCATAGCTAAAGGTAATGGAGCAAATACACTTACCGCCGCAACTAGTGGAACAGATTATGCTCCGGGAACAAGTGCATTAGCAACCGGTATTGTAAAGAGTACAACCAGTACAGGCGTATTAACTATTGCCGCGGCATCGGATATTAATACAACATTTGGAAGTCAAACACAAAATTATGTGTATGCCGCACCAAGTTCAGGTGCTGGCAATCCTACTTTCCGTGCATTAGTAGCTACAGATTTGCCTGTATCGGGTTTGCAAAGTCGTACAACGGCCGTAGCAACTACAGGAAGTTTAGCCTACCAAACAAGTTCAACTGTTACAATTTCAGTTGCTAAAGGATATGCATTGTATAACATACAAGCTAGTGTAGGATCTTGGGTAACCATTTATACAAATAGTGCCGCAATGGCGTCCGATAGTAGCAGAAGTATTACAACTGATCCAACTCCAGGAAGTGGAATAGTTGCTGAATCTATAACAACCGGCGCATCTACAACTAACACAAATTTCTCACCAGCCGCTGTTGGTTATAATATTGATTCTCCAGTAACTACTAATTTGTATTTGAAAGTTTATAACAATAGCGGAGTAACGCAGTCTAGTATTACTATAACTTTAACTTATCTCAAATTAGAAGCTTAATATGACTACTACTAATACTTTGTTAACTGATAATCTGATGATCAGTGTCTATCTCGTGAGAGATACGCATGACAACGGCATGACATTAGAAGAGTATGTAAGTGGTGTTTGCGATGGAGATCATCCAATTTTAGATCACAACGAATTTGTTTACCAGTTTGGAGCTACTGATAAAAATTTAAAAAAAGTTGTAGAGTGGGCCAGTACTAATGGTCTAACAGTTAGTGAAGCACATCACGGCGGAGCTGTAGTAAAAATAATAGGTACCGCAGAGCAATTTAATAATCTATTTTCTATAACATTAGAAACTGTTACAGACAACACCAGAATCTATTATACACATAGCGGACAACTAACTATACCTACAGAAATTTCTACAGTAGTAGAATCAGTTTTTGGATTAGATAATTCATTAACTTTTACATTTGATGCTAAACAAGATCCCAGTCTAGAAGCTAATTCTTACAGTAGTCCTTTTCCTAATGAACTGGCCAAGGGATATAATTTTCCTAAAGATCCGGCAGTCGGGGATAATGAACAAGGTAAAGGTGCTTGCGTAGCTATTTTAGAATTAGGAGGTGGCTGGACTCAGGCAAATCTAACTAGTACATTTGGACAAATCGGCTGGGCAAACCCCAGCATATCGGATGTTAGTGTTGACGGTGGAGTCAACGACGGCGGAGCTGATGCCAATTCTAGCGGAGAAGTTATGCTTGATATTTGGTGTGTTGGTTCCGTAGCACCATTGGCCAAGCAAGTCATTTATTTTGCTCCAAACACTTTTCAGGGATTTATAGATATTATAACCGCAGTAGCTAACGATACAACCTATAATCCTAGTGTGCTTAGTATTAGTTGGGGTACTACTGATACTAATTGGGCCAGCGGCCAGCGGTCATCTTTTGAAACAGCATTAGCCAGTTGTGCAGTAAAAGGAATAACAGTATTTGTTGCGGCCGGCGACTACGGTGTACGAGCAATTAGTGGCGGCCCCACATATACAGTTCAATATCCTGGAACTAGTCCGTTAGTTCTTTGTGCAGGAGGCACTGTAGTTACACTTAATAGTAGTTACATTATTACCGCAGAAACACCTTGGGGAACAAGCGGAGGGTCATTTGCCGGCGGCGGCGGAGTTAGTACTTTGATTAGTGTTCCGTCCTGGCAAACAGGCCTTACTAGTAAAACATATCCAACACCTAGCACTGCTACTACACTAACAGGCCGTGGTATACCAGATGTATCGGCACATGCTATTGGATACAGTTTTTATTATGGATCTGCCAATACCTATGGAGCTGGTTTTGTTGGAACTAGTGCTACCGCACCTTTAATGGCCGGCATGGTAGCTAGGATTAATCAACTAAGCGGCCAACGGATAGGGTTTGTTAATTCAAAATGGTATTCAAATACTAATGCATTTAATGATATTACTACCGGCGATAATCATGGAGGCAATACAGTCGGGTATGTAGGTACAGCAGGTTGGGATGCCGCCACCGGATTAGGAACACCAATTGGTACCGCTATCTATGCTTTATACAGAACCGGAGCTACATATCCTAAACAAAACTATGCTTTTAGAGCAAAAAGTAATTCAGCCGCACCTGCTTACCCTAGGACAACTACCGGAATTAGCGGCAGAACTAGCCCTAAATTATATTAAAACTAGCATATAATGAAACCAGCTAAATACAAGATAAAGAGAGATTGATATGCAGACTAAAGACGCAACAGGAATTCATATTGAGGGACATATTAAGATATTTGACCCTGAATCTAAAGAAATCTACATGGATAAGCGCAACGCTATTCACTATGAAAACATTAGTATAGCCCTAGCGCAAAGTCTAGCCGATAGCGGTAACGGTTTTGTTTACCAAATGGCATTTGGCAATGGCGGAACTACTATTGATCCTACCGGAATTATTACATATTTGACCCCAAACACTAGCGGAACTAATGCTAGTTTGTATAACGAA
>Ga0136642_1000259_pt1 | contig 31337 bp, 23 predicted proteins | sample LowCatLa1302831Y_FD_115313 | JGI IMG/M metagenome (GOLD analysis project Ga0136642, IMG submission 115313) | Freshwater microbial communities from Lower Cathedral Lake, Yosemite National Park, California, USA - 13028-31Y | ecosystem: Environmental > Aquatic > Freshwater > Lake ... | reverse complement strand
TTCCGGCAGCGTGAGGTTCGTAAAGAGTTCGTCCATCGCCGCACCCGCGATAACGGGCGGCTTCACGAGCGGACGCGATGGGTAGGTGATGCGGTAGATGCGTCCGTGCGTATGGTCGCGCAATGGGTCGCGGGCGCTGTGCTGCATGTGACCGATGAGTACGTTATGCCAATCGGCAACATACAGGGAACCGTCTGGAGCGAACTGCATCGAGACCGGCCGGAAATTACCATCCGTCGACTGCAAGAGGTTCTGCCGGAAACTCAGGCTGTAGCCGGTGCCATCCTCGCTCACCGCGTGCTGCTTGGTGCCCAGGAAGCCGATGGTGTTGTTAATCAGGATATCACCCTGCACATCATCCGGGAAGTGACGGCTGCTAATGAATTCCAATCCAGCGGTCGGACGCACCATCTGGGCCTTGGGCACCAGGTTGCGCGGGAGCGGGGCGAATTCACCGAACGGCACCTTCAAGGTCGCGGGCGAGAGCCAGCGGACATTCGGATCAGAGGTGTCGGCAAAGAAATCCTGACCGTAGGCGTCAAAGGCCATCCCCCAAGGATTCGGGATGCTGAGGCGGGCCGTGCGCTCGAGCTGATGGCGCTGCGGAGAATAACGGAACCAGCCTCCATTGGTACTGCGCACGACGCCGTAGGGAGTCTCCACATGGCTGTGCAGGAACGTACCCTCACCCATGTAAAAGGCTCCCGAAGGGTCGGCCTGGAACGCATGAATCGCATGGTGCGTGTCATGGTCGTCGAAGCCGCTCAGGATAACGTCAGTGCGATCGGCCACGCCGTCGCCATCGGTATCGCGCAGGAGCTCAAGGTGACTGCTCTGCGAGAGATACACGCCTTCCGGAGCGAATTCGAATGACAGCGGCAGGTGCAGCCCGCGCGCGAAGATGGTCTGCTTATCGGCCTTACCATCGCCATCGGTGTCTTCGAGGATGATGATTTTGTCGTCGGGCTTAGGATCGCCTGGGCGCCAAGCGGGATAACTGGGCATGGTCGCCACCCAGAGCCGACCGCGATTGTCGAACGCGATCCGGACGGGCTTCGCGAGGTCGGGGAATTTCTCCTCCGAGGCGAAGAGCTCGATCTTATAACCAGTCGGTACAGCCAGGGTTTTGACCGCGTCCTCGCCTTTAAGGTAATCGGGTGAGCCGTTCTTCTTGTTAGCGGCATTATAATTAGTCTTCACCGGGGGGAGCACCGAGGTTTTGGCGTCGGCCACCGCGACGTCGAACTTCTCACCGCGGGCGGCCGCCCAGATGGCCCGATCACGAATGGCCACGATTTCGCCCAGCTTATCGAGTTCCGCAGGGTAGTTATCCGGACCAAATGGCTTATTGCGGCGACCAAAGACGTGCACGCCATTCGGGGCCTTAAAAAGATTCTCCCAGTACCAGTTCTTATCCAGAACCGCCACCGCCAAGGCGGCCGCATCTCCCTTGGGCGCACCCGGGGCGAACACCGCGGCGAGTTTGCCCGCAAGTAAGGACTGCCCCGCAGCCTCGAGCGTCAGGCCGTTCCGGGTCAACGGCGTCGCGGCGCCACGATACATCTCCTGGCTCTGCGCAAAGAGATCAACGAAGACGAGCTGGCGGGCCTCGGCCACGGCTCGAATAGTCTGAGCATACAGGACGAGGTCGGCATTGATCGCCCGAGCGGCCGTTGCGCCCTGCGGTGCGGTCCGCTCATCGAGTGCCAGCGGCGAGAGGAGCACGACCTGCGGCGCGGTCTTGCCGTTGTATTTCTGCTTGGCCGTGTATTCGACCCAGCCCTCGAGCTCGGTCCGGAAGTCGGCGAGACCGGCGGCACCCTTGAAGGACTCTGCATAACCGAACCATGCGAGGATAATGTCGGCCTTAAGGCCGGTCAGCCACTGATCGGGCGACTGGGCAAAACCAGCACCGGCATGCCCCGAGCCCCAGAAGTCCTTGGCCTTGGAAAGTGGATAGAACTTCTCGGCGCCTGGATAGGCAAAGGGTGAATTGCGCCCGGAATGATCCCGATAGCCCGGGGTGTCACCGTCGTCACAAAGATTGCGGATGACCAGGTCGCGCCCCGCGAACCGACGCTGCAACTCGGCCTCGAAGGCCGGAGCGCGCAACAGGCGTTCGCCCTGCCCTCCACCGATGATCGCGATCGATGCACCCGCCGGCGGGTCAATCAGTTCGGCGGCGGATATGCCGCCCTGGCAGAACACCAAGGCAAGAAATGAAAAGAGGCTGAGAAGACGCATGGGGAATATCCCGATGAGAAGTCAATTTTCGCCTTTGTCCAGCCCGCCACGCCAGCCCGCCCAACCTTTTCCCCTCACACCCCAAGGGTGGGGCCTCGGGTAGGGATGCGATGACATCGCATCCGCTTCGCTGGTAGGGGCAGCACCGCGTGCTGCCCTCGTTGCCCCTCTGTGTTCCCAACCGCCAACCGCTACCACCTGTTACGGGTGCGGGTGTGCGGCCCTCGCTTACGCCCCTTGTCCCCGTGTCACCACGCCCACGTGTCCCCTCGAAGGCTCCGCCTTCGCTGTTAGGGACGGCTGTCCCCAGCCGTCCGTTCGCCGACCGAGCTGCGTAGCTCGCCGCCTATACTCTATACTCTCGCACTTCCTCTCCTCGCCCAAGAGCACACCTTAACCCAGTTGCCTCGGGCTAGAATTTCGTCACGGTGCCACTACCCCACCCCGCCCCATGCCGTCCAAGTTACCCCGCATCGTTGCCCTCTTTTGGGTGATGAAAATTGCCGCAACCACCCTGGGCGAAACCGCCAGCGACCACCTCGCCCACACCCTCGAGCTGGGCTACGCCACCACCGCCCTGATTCTCGTCGTAGCCTTCGGTGCCATCCTCACCTGGCAGCTCCTCTCCGAGAAGCACCGCCCGTTCCTCTTCTGGTCCGTTATTCTTTCCACGAGCATTCTCGGCACGGCGCTTTCAGACTTCATGGATCGCACCCTGAAACTCGGCTATGCCGGCGGCTCTGCCATCTTGGTCGTCCTGCTCGCAGCTATCTTCACCTACTGGAAGAAGAGCGCGGGCACCCTCTCCGTCACCGACATCCGGACGCGTCGCGACGAGACGCTCTACTGGGCGGCCATCCTCATCTCCAATACGCTTGGCACGGCCCTCGGCGATTACCTTGCCGACGACTCCGGTCTCGGCTTCGCCGGCGGCGCCGCGCTCATCGGCGGCCTGCTGGCCCTCACGCTTGTCCTGCACTTCGCCACCCGCCTCTCGAAAGTCGCCCTCTTCTGGATCGCCTTCGTCCTCACCCGCCCTTTCGGCGCCACCCTCGGTGACGTGCTCACCAAGAAGCCCGCCGAAGGCGGCCTCGACCTCGGCACCCTGCCCGCCTCCGGAGTCCTTCTCGCCGTCCTCATCGCCGCGATTCTCTACAGCGACTACCGCGACAAGAAAGCCGCCGCCTAATTCCAGGCGATCGCAGCTCAAGAGTGGGACAGCACCGCGTACTGCCCTATTTGTCTCTCGGCCTCGGGTAGGGATGCGATGACATCGCATCCGCTTCGCTGGTAGGGGCAGCACCGCGTGCTGCCCTCGTTGCCCCGCTGTGTTCCCAGCCGCCAACCGCTACCACCTGTTACGGGTGCGGGTGTGCGGCCCTCGCTTACGCCCCTTGTCCCCGTGTCACCATGCCCACGTGTCCCCTCGAAGGCTCCGCCTTCGCAGGTTGAGGACAGCCCGCCCTACCCAAGACAGCTTTCCCTCCCATCAACCCTCGCGGCTCCGCCGCGCCCACGCTTGCCTCCGCGCCCATCCATCTGCCAACATCTCCCCTCGTCGCTTGCGACTCCGCCTCCACCGTGTCTCTCACGACCTACTTACTTCTCTTCCTCGCCGCTACCGCCGCCGGTTGCATCGACGCCATCGCGGGCGGGGGCGGGCTCATTAGCGTCCCCGCCCTGCTAGCCGTCGGGATCCCTCCCCAACTTGCCCTCGGGACGAGCAAGGCCCAGAGTACGGTGGGGACGATGATGTCGACCTGGCGCTATGCCCAGGCTGGGCTGATCAATTGGACCGAGGTGCGCCTCGCGATGCTTGTCACCTTCCTCTCGTCCATCGCCGGCGCCTGGGTGCTCATGCAGACCAGCAATGGCATCCTTAAGCTTATCATCCCTTGGGCTCTCTTCGGGGTGGCCATCTACGTCTACCTCAACCCGACCATGGGCGAGCGAGCCAAGCCCGCCCGGATGTCCGTCGTGAGCTTCGCCCTACTCTTCGGCGGCCTCATCGGTTTCTACGACGGCTTCTTCGGCCCAGGCACTGGGGCATTCTGGACTCTGGCCATCGTAACCCTACTCGGTAGCGAACTCACCCGCGCGACCGCCTACACCAAGGCCGTCAACCTCGCCAGTAATGTCGGGGCGGCCGGCTTTCTCATCTGGAAAGGCGATGTCCTTTGGGCCGTCGCGCTCGTCATGATCTTCGGCCAGCTGATCGGGAACTACGTGGGCACCGGCCTCGCCCTGCACCGCGGGGCGGGCTTTATCCGCAAGGTCTTCCTCGTCGTCGTCGTGGGCCTCATCCTCGGGCTCATCGTCATCGACCTCCTGAAAGCCAAACAGGCGACCTAACCCCAGGGTGGGACAGCACCGCGTACTGCCCTCTTTGTCTCTCGGCCTCGGGTAGGGATGCGATGACATCGCATCCGCCTTCGCTGGTAGGGGCGCCACTGCGTGGCGTCCGTTCGCCGATTAAGGCTTACGTACGCACCTCGATCGACTTCCTATTCTCTCTCCGGCCCTCGTGTCCTCAGGCCCTCGCTTACGCCCCTTGTCCCCGTGTCACCATGCCCACGTGTCCCCTCGAAGGCTCCGCCTTCGCTTGTGGCCGCTGCCCAAGAACAAGGAACCAAGAACAAATAACAACCCTACCCCTACCCAAAACTCTAACTCCATTATGACCCTCCAACCCCTTGCCAAGTAAGCAGAAATTGGCATCATAAATCATTATAAAATAATGCCTAAACCGAGCCGAGAAACCCAACTGGCGGAGTTCCATGACCGCCTCGCCGTCGCCAAGAAACACCGCTCCGCCGACGAGGCCGAACTCGCCCGCGCGGAGTTCCTGCAAGCCCTAGCCTATGCCGAAAAACACTTCGGGCCCGACAGCCCCGAAGTCGATTGCGCGTGCTATGAACTCGCAAACTTCCACGCGGAGCATCGTGAGTCCGCCGCGGAATTGGTCGTCCTCGAGCGGCGCGTCCAAATCCGCAAACTGGGTGGTAAGGGCGCTGTGATCGTCGATGCCCTGCAGGACGTCGCCCAATGCCACGCGAGTTACGATCAGTTGACCGAAGCCGAGCAGGTCTTCCGCGAAGCGCTCCGCCTCTGCGATGACAGCAATCTAGATCATCACGATGCCCTGCGCATGACTTTGCTCTATTTCGGTAATTTCTTACACGAAAACGGACGTCACACCGAAGCCATCGCCCAGTACGAAGAAGCCCTCCGCGTCTGCGCCCTCAGTAAACGCTACCCATACTTCCAGGGTGCCCGCATTGCGGCCCACCTGGCGGACGCATTCTTTTCCGTCGACCGCAAGCCGGAGGCCGTCGCCCTCCTCGAACAAGCCCTCCCCCTCGTCTGCCATCGCTCACAGCGGCCCTCCAACACGATCGCCAAGCTCCTCTACTTCCTCGCCAATCATTACCAGAACGAGCAACGCCTCGCCGAAGCCGATCGCACTTACGGTCGCGCGGTCTTGCAAACCACCTCGAGCTCCAAGCCCAGCTACCGGAATTTCGCCTACATCCTCCAAGCCCAGGCCAGCAACGACCTCAAACTCCGGAAGCCGGCCCGCGCCGAACGCCACCTCCAGCAAGCCCTCCGCCACATCCACCGGATTTGCGACGAACATCACCCGGATGCCCTCTCGATTCAACAGGACTTGATTAATATTTATATTCCCGCCGGCCGCTACGCCGAAGCCGAGCCCATCCTCCAGGCCATGGTCAAAGCTTCCGAGCACGCCGACTTCTCCGATGAGCGCGCCCAAGAGCGCTACCTTAATAATCTCGGCTTCGTGCAGGTCCACCTCGAGGAATTCCCGAAAGCCGAACTCAACCTCCGCCGGGCCCTCGAGATCGTGGGCAAAGACGAAGGTTGTTATATCATCAAAAACCTCGGGCTGATGTACCAGAAGATGGGCTACGTGACCGAAGCCATCCGTGAATACGAGAAAGCCCTCCCGCTCTTCGAAACGCACTACGACCCGAAGCACTCCGTCGCCGAGTTCATCCGCACCGCCCTCGCCGAACTCAAAGCTACCCCCTGATACCCCGCCCGCCCATCAACCCATCAATCAATCCTCCTTCAATCCATGTCCACCACCCTCGACGAAATCTCAAAATTCATGGACGCGGCTAAGCTGCGCTACGGTAAGGAGGATGATCGCATCCGCACCGGCTTCGCGACCGACCTCTACGAAGACCATGAAGGCGACAACTGCCTGCACCTGACGATTCGACTCGAAGAAGACGGCGAATTACTCCGCATCCAGGCTCCCCGCGCATACCAGCTCCCGCCCAAAGCTGGCGCGCGCAAGCTCGCCGCCGTCCAACGCACGATTAATCAACTCAACTGGGAGACGAAGGTCGGTCTCTATGAGATGGATACCGAAGACGGTGAAATCCGCCTCTGCATCGACTTGCCCCTCGAGGACGCCCAACTCACCGAGCTTCAGCTGACCCGGCTCATCCGGCTCATGCCCATGATTATCGACCAAGGCCACCTCGCGCTCCGCCAAGCCATCGATGACGGCATCCCCGTGCCCAACGAAGCCGAACTCGCCCACAGCTTCAAAACCTTCATCCTTAACCGCGTCCCAGGTTCCTCGAGGTAGGGGCAGCACCGCGTGCTGCCCTAGTTGCCCCTCTGTGTTCCCAACCGCCAACCGCTAACCGCTACCACCTAACATGGGTAGGGACGGCTGTCCCCAGCCGTCCGTTCGCCGACCGACGCACGCACCTCGCCGCCTATACTCGATACTCCATACTCTCGCACTTTCTCTCTCCGCCCAACGGCGGGTTGGGGGCAACCCGCCCTACCTTGAGGCCGCTACACAAAAACAAGGAACCAAGAACGAAGAACGCCCCAGCCCTAACCTGCTTCGCAGCATTTCCCTCGTGTCCTCAGGCCCTCGCTTACGCCCCTTATCCCCATGTCACCATGCCCACGTGTCCCCTCGAAGGCTCCGCCTTCGCTTCTATCCTTTCGCGATCATTCCGCGCAACTCCGCTTCCAACGCCGCACTCCCACCATCCACCGCCATCCCGCTGGCGTCCTTGACGTCGCTGTGCTGCGCATAGTCTTCAAAAAGTTTAGCTTTGGTGACGATGAGCTTCACGAGCATCTCATCAATGGTGCCCTGGGCGATTAAGCGGTGGGCGTTGACCTTCCGGGTTTGCCCCATGCGCCGCACGCGCGCAATCGCTTGGCGCTCCGTCGAGGGCTTAAATTGGGGCTCCATCAGGATCACGACCTGCGCGCACTGCAAATTGATCCCCACGCCACCGGCTTCAATCTGCAGGGCGAGCACGCCGTAGCCCTCCTTGGCCGCAAAGCGGTCCAAGACGGCCTGCCGCTCCTCCGAGCTCACGGCACCATGGATCTGCGGGCAACCGCCCACGATTGTACTGACGTCATCCAAGACCTGACGGAAAAACGAGAAGACCGCGACCTTACGCCCATCCGCTTCGTAATTCTCCAGGATCTCACGTAAGCGATCATACTTGGCCGACTGCTGCCCGCCCGCGCCAATGGTCGCGGCGAGTCGCTTGTTCATGAGGTTATCCGGACAGGCCTGATACGCCGCGGTATCAGCCGGCTCGAGCGGAATGAGCTCATCGGTCTCGGTCAGATCAGGCAATTCGCTGAGCACATCAGCCTGCGTACGCCGGAGATATACGGGGGCGAGCTTCAGGCGCACTTCGGCCGGGGCCGGACGGACCTGCAAGAGGAGCATGCTGATTTCACCCTTCAACCCAGGCTGCACGGTGGTGATGAGCGTATTGAGTTCACTGAGTCGATTCTCCAAGGCCGTGCCCGACATGAACGCCACATATTCCGCCGCGGCCGTCAGCTGCATCACGGCCTGCGTGCGCTGCGTCCCGGGATTCTTGACGGAATGAGCCTCGTCGACCGCTAGCAAATCCAGCGCCCCGATCTTCTCCACCAAGCGCGTCAAGGTCGTGAAGGTGGTAATGCCCACCCCACCCTCCCGCCGCCATTGCTCAAGTTCATCTTCGCGATCAAAGCCGTGGATGACAATCGGGCTGAGCTTGGTGTGCTTCTTAACCTCCCGCTCCCAATTGATGAGCACGCTATTGGGGGCAACCACGAAGAAATGTGTTTTCCCTTGCGCCGCGAGGTGGCACATCGCCGCCAAAACCTGCACGGTTTTCCCCAGCCCCATGTCATCCCCGAGCAGTACCCGCTTCTGGCAGATGATGTATTGGGCCCCGAACTGCTGATAACGCCGCAAGGTCGCCAGCAGGAGCGTGGCATCGAGTTTCGTGCCCTCGACTGCATCCGCGATTTCTGCCGGCAAACCGCCCCGCATGTCTGGCCCCGCCAACGCACCCGGGGCCATCGCCCGAGCCGGGAGCACACTCTCCAAGAGCGCGATAAAGGTCGCTGCGTTTTCCGCATAACGCTTCCAGACGTCTGCTGGGTCTAAAACTAAGGTCCGGGCGTATTGATTGAGAATCCGCGCCTCGCTGGTGATCCAGGTAAATTCCCCCGAAAGCTTTTGGGTATCGCGCTCCAACTGCTCCTGCGCCCCCACCGAGAAAAGATGCGAGCTCAACTGGGTCTGTCGTTTCAGCAACGCCAACTCAGCCTGCGCGTAAGCTTGCCGCGTGGTGACCTCATCGATGCGGGTCGCCGCTTGCCGCAGGAGGGTCTCATACCGCGCAATCGCCAACAGTAAGCGAGTGTCCGCGCCGCGTCGACTATCCGGATCCGGCAGCAACCGCACATGCGCCCGGGCCGAATCCTGAAAAGTGTTGAAGGCCTTGATGGCCGCTTCGGCCGTGACCTCGCCCACGCCACGATAATTCTGCAGCGACGCTTCCGTATGCCCCGCGAGATCAGCGATGGTCTGAAAGCCCGCCGTTTGGAGCGGACCAATCGTCGCCCCGAAATCTTTCAAGTCGGCCAACGGGGTCGCCTTGAGCGTGACCATCACGCCCTCCTGCGTGATCGCCAATGCCGCGGCGATGATCTCAGCCTTCGCTCCTGGTATCACTTGCCCCAAACGCTGGATTTCCCCCGCCGCTAGCGCTCCCTCCGCATGGATTCCACCGGCGCCCGACTTAACCGTCAAAGCCCGCTGGACCCCCGAGAAGTAACGTGTGAACAGGTTGGCCATCAGTCTATCCCGCCACTTTGCCCAAACCCCGCTCCACCGCCAGCCACCAATTCACCAAGCAGGGAAAGCACCACGTGCGGCCCTAATTGCCTCTAGGTAGGGATGCGATGACATCGCATCCGCCTTCACTGGTAGGGGCGCCACTGCGTGGCGTCCGTTCGCCGACTAAGGCTTACGTACGCAACTCGATCGACTTCCTATTCTCTCTCTGGCCCTCGTGTCCTCAGGCCCTCGCTTGCGCCCCTTGTCCCCGTGTCACCATGCCCACGTGTCCCCTCGAAGGCTCCGCCTTCGCAGGTTGGGGACAACCCGCCCTACCTTGATGCCGCTACACAAAAACAAGGAACCAAGAACGAAGAACGCCCCGGCCCTAACCTGCCTCGCAGCAGTTCCCTCGTGTCCTCAGGTCCTCCGGTCCTCGTTTACGCCCCGTGTCCCCTTGTCCCCGTGTCCCCATGTCCCCTTGTTCGCCACGCATCCCCTTGCGCTTATGTCTCCCCCACCCATACCTCTCCCGCATATGCCTTTGCCCGTGCTCTCTAAATCACTCTTCAAACTCGGGCTGGAATGCCCCCTCCGCCTCAAACACGCCCTCACGCGGCCGGCCCTGCCCCGTAAGTCCGATGAGGATGAATACATGCAGATGCTCGCCCGCGGTGGCTACATGTTCGAGAAGCTGGTCCGCACCTACCACCCGGGCGAAGATATGTATGTGCCCAAGGAAAGCCATGCGGCCGCCTCGGCGCGTGCGCTGGACAAAATCAAGGCGGGCGACTGCACCCTGCACGAGACGACGTTCACCCATGGCGACCTGATGTCGCGTTGCGACATGGTTCGCGTCACGGGTGACACCCTTGACCTGATCGAAATCAAATCCGCCTCCGCTGAGGCTGAATCCAAGCTGCAGGCCGACCCCAAGGAACTCCTCAAGAAGAGCTGGGAGCCTTACGTGGTCGACCTGGCTTATCAGGTACATGTCGCCCGCCTGGCCCTAAAGGCCGCCGGCATCGACAAGACTATCCGTGCCTGGTTCTACTTGCCCAACAAACTGGGCGTCGCCGGACCGGAAGAAGTCCGCGGACTGTTCACCCTCTCTCAGAATGGCCCAGGCGGCCGTCCGACGGTCGAATACCGGGGTGCGGCCAAGCCGGGCGACGAAACGTCCCTGATGGCCATCCTGGATGCCACGGAAGCCGTCGCCCAGACCTACCCCGGCGAGGAATCCATCGCCGAAGCCTCCGCCCGCCTGTCCGGTTATGTCGCCAGCGGACATTGGCCGGCCGTCGAGGTCGGCATGAAGTGCAAGGACTGCGAGTTCAACGTCCCCGGGCAGACCTCGGGCTACGACCTCTGCTGGGGCACACAAGCCCGCGTCGAACACCACCTCTTCACGCTGGGTTATCTCGGCAGCATGGAATACCGCAATCCGGGGACCGTCCGACGTATCGTCGAACAAACCGCACCGCGGGCTCCGCGCATCACCGACCTCCAGGATGAGGACGTCGCCGGCGACACCTCGCTGCAGCGCGGCTGGAAACGCCAGATCATGGCCGTGCGCACCGGTCGTCCGTTCATCTCTCCGGAACTCGTCCGCGATGCGGCTAGCTTGATGCGCTGCAAGCCGGAGAACTACCCGTTGTTCTTCCTAGATTACGAAGGCACCCGTTGCGCCCTTCCCTCTGCCTCAGGTTGCCGTCCTTACGGACAGGTCGCATTCCAGTGGAGCTGCCACGCCATCGATAACCCGGGCGCTTCGCCCCGACATGTCGAATGGCTCGATACCGAGAACGATAATCCCAACGTCGGCTTCCTTGAGTCCCTGCGTAAGCTTCTCGGCGAACAAGGTACCATCTACCATTGGGCCGACTACGAAGTGACCGTCACCCAGGAACTCGCCGACGAGATCCGTGGCGACGAATCCAAGGCCGAGCTTGTCTCGTGGGTGGATCGCAACTGGGGCACGAACGCCAAAGCCAAGAAGATCGCCGTCAAGAGCGAGCGCTGCCTCGATCTCCTCGAGATCTCGCGAGGGCATTTCTACGACCCTGCCATGATGGGCAGCCATTCCATCAAGAAGGTCCTCCCTGTCGTCTGGAAGAAAGCCGCCATCCAGAAACTCTTCCCCAAGTACGCGCAGGACCAGCACGGCCAGCCCGTGAAGAGCCCTTACGACGCCCTGCCCGCCCTCACCTTGCAGGATTCCAAGGACAGCGCCCTCGACCTCTCCCAGTTCGATGAGCTCGACGTCGTCAAGAACGGCACCGGCGCCATGCGCGCCTACGAGCATATCCGTTACGGCCTAGCCGCCTCAGACCAGGCCGCCCGCAAGTCCATGCGCCGCCAGCTCATGCGCTATTGCGAACTCGATACCGCGGCCATGGTGATGATCTGGAAGCACTGGCTCGGCTAAGCCGAGCAGAGTTGATAAGTTGATCGGTTGGCAAGTTGGCCAGGGAGGTACAGAATTACGGGGTCAGGCCGTACCCAACCGAAGCCTGAACCAAATCTCGCGCTTATTAGTCGGTTTTTGGTTCAGCACTCCAAAGGTACGGCCTGACCCCGTTGGCTGAGAGGTTCTTCTTAGGTGGGAACCTGTGTCGATTAGCTTCACAATGGTCGCGATGATCAGCGGATGGCAAGACGCCGACGACTGCTCTCTAACCAAGGCGCCTATCACGTTTACAACCGCTCAGAACTAGGTGCGCCCATCTTCGAATCCGACGAGGCCAAGCAGGTCTTCCTGGAAATCATCCTGTCCGTCGCGATGCGCTTCGCTTGGCAGGTCCATGCCTATGCCATCATGACAAACCATTTCCACCTGATGGTGACCACCCCTCACGGCAAACTCAGCCAGGGGATGCATGCGCTGCAGTCTGCCTTCGCCAATAAGCATAAGGTCTACCGGGGATCCATCGGACACGTCTTCCAATCCCGTTTCGGCTCCGATCACTATCCCATTGGCCCACTGGCAGGCCGAAAGTTGGACTACGTCCACCTCAACCCCGTCCGGGCGGGCATCGTCACGCTCGCAGAACTGAAAGACTACCGCTGGACGAGTTACCGGGCCCTCTGGCGACCGCACCAACGCGGCTTACTCACCATCGGGTTCGCCGTTTCGGCGATGCACGGGCTCAGAGACGATAGCGTTGGATGGGAAGCCTACGCGGAACGTCTAAGTTTCACGCTGGCGACGGAAGATCGTCCGGCTACGGATGCGGAACTATTCGGGCTTGTCCGGAAAGAGAAGGCCGGTGGCCTACCGAGCGCTTTACCCGTGACGCAGGTTGTCGGTAAAGGACGCGCTCTTCTGCTCGCAGAAGATCGTCAGAGATGGGAGGAGGCTTTGGTCGCGGAACTCCTAGTCGCCGGCAAGCAAGAGGGGCAATTGGAAGAAATGCCGCACAACCTGCCATGGAAGATGACTCTGGCCAAGACGCTCAAGGGAAAGCACGGAGCCACCTCCACCTGGATCGCCCAAAGCATGCGCTTCAGCTCGGCCGCATACCTACGTAAGCTACTCGCTTCATCCTAAGGGGTCAGGCCGTACCCACCCGCAGCCTGAACCAAAAACCGAATCATTCATGCCAGTTTTGGTTCAGCACTCCAAAGGTACGGCCTGACCCCGTGTTCGGCCGATCCACGCATTTAGTATCAGTACCTAACTAGTAACGGCCTGACCCCTTGTTCGGCCTAGTCCGCGTCTTCTTCCATCTCTGGGTTCGCCCAGCAAGGGAAAGTGCCCAGGAAGGTGAAACCGGGAAAATCGCGGGGGCCGGCGCTGCAGCGCGTGTGATTGAACTGGATGAAGCCGTTGACCTTGCCGACGCCTAGGGCGTCGGCCGCGGCCAGCACCGGCGGGACGTCGTAGATCGTCCACATGAAATTGTCGGTCATCATGTCAGCCAGCGGGAGAGAATCACCGCCTCCGCCGGTCCATTCCGCCAGGCCCTCGAAGTCGTAGTCCGGCCCATCGACCTCCGGCATCAGCACCGCCTCGGCGCGGGCCTGGAGCTCATCGTGGCTCTCGAAGTCCCCCACCCAGATGCTGACCCACTTGAACTCATACTCCTCCTTGGCGATGATCTTCATCCCCCCACTCTGCCTAACCCGGCCCTTACCGCAAGCGGGCCGCCAGACCAGAAGCACGCTGGACAGGCTTCAGGGCCTTGATGGCATCAAGGCTACCGTAGACTTCATACGAAGTCTTGGCACGGGTAATGGCCGTATAAAGTAGCTCACGCGACAGGAAGGCCTCCTGCTCGGACTTACCGATAACGATGATGACGCGGTCATACTCTCCGCCCTGGGCCTTGTGGATTGTCGAAGCGTAGGCCAATTCGTAGTCTGGCAGCTCAGATAAGGCCAAGGAACGGAACTCGTCCTCGCCGGCGCTAAAATAAGCCCGGCCATCCGCGACGACTCCGATTTCACCATTCACGACGCCTTGGGCGGGATCGTTACGGGTCACCATGATGATCGCGCCATCGTCATCGCCTGAACTCAGCCCAAGTTTCTTCACGATCTTCTCGGATAATGCGACAGAGCCTTGCGGGCCAGAACGATGGGAGCAAAGCACCTTGAGGCCTTTCGTCAAAGCAAGCGCAGCGGCCTCCCATCCTTCCTGACGGGCGACGGCAAGCTCGCGAATCTTGATGAAAGGACCTGCCACCGAGGTGGCCTCCGAGACTACCTTTGCCAACTCGAGCTCATGACGATGCCCATTCGCTTCCAGGACCTCAAAATTACCCTCGTTGACGGCTTCGGCAACCTCGACAATCTCTGGATTGCTCCGTTCTGAGCCATGTAAACAGGCGACGGTACTTTCAAAAAAGCCGACCTTGGGGTTGCTGATATCCAGAAGCACCGAACCGATGTCCACCGACGGAAGCTGATTCGGGTCACCGATAATCAGCAACGTCGCCTTGGATCGGTCGATTCCTTCCAAGAGCTTGCGGAAGAGGTTAAGATCCACCATCGAAGCCTCGTCGACAACGACAAGTTCGGCTTTCTTGAGCGCATCCCTCTCACCAAACATACGATGGATAGTCGTGGCGCGAGGAATACCACGGAGCAAGTCGGCGAAACGTTGATCCACGACCCCCGCCTGTACGATGGTCTTATCGACGACCTCAGACATAACCCTGGCGGCGCGGTTCGTGGGCGCCATCAGTTGAATACGCCCAGGCTCGATCTTGCCGGCACCGAGGGCCAACCAAAGGAAGGCCTTGAGCGCATAAGTCTTACCGGTACCGGGACCTCCCGTAAGTACGACGAAACGGCGCCGGGAAAGCTTCTCCAAGGCGGGAAGTTTACCCCTGCTCTTTCCTTGATCCAAGGCGAGGAACTTAAGGTAAGGCGCGGCCAGGTCATAAGGCCAAGGAGTCTCGCGATGCTGGCATACTTCCATGATCATGTCACGGAGCTCCTCCTCCGCCTCGTCCATGGCCCGGAGGTAGATCAATGATTTCGTCACCGCTCCATCAATGTCATTGGCGATGACCAGGGGACTCTCGGCACCATGAGAGTCCTTCGCCGCAGCGGCCAAGACCTTCTGGAAACCTTCGCCCAGCAATGCCTTCAGCTCTTCTTCGGTGAGCCGGGCACAGGTGGCGCCACGGAGCACGGAACGATAAGCTTCGGTCAGGAGCTCGACGGATAAGTTCGTACCAGCAGGCAATGCTTTGATAAGCCTATCAGCGAGGGCTTGAGCGACATCTTGCTCGGGCACCTTGGACCTGGAGATGGAATTGGTCATGGTCAGGAGCGCAGAAGGGTTTGGATTTCCTGGATAAGGGCATACGGCGGCAGGTCATAATGGACCCCCAGGGAAGGACGGGCGGCTAGGTCAGCCCCGAAGCCACGAAGGAACAGATAATAGACTCCGCCGAAGGAGGCCTTACCCGGTGCCGGATCATAGGACCACAAATCACCCATGACCTGACGCAGGTGGAGATCTAACGCGGCAACGTAGAGAACGTATTGCAGATGGTAAAGACTGGCGGCTATGCCCGCGCGCACGCCGGCTTCATCATAGTCGGAGGCATCATCGCCTAGATAGTTGGTCTTCCAGTCCAAGACGAAGAAACGATCGGAGACGCCATCTACGCCGGCGACGTGTTTGCCATGCGAGAACGCTAAATCAAGCGTGCCGATGAGGAGCCCATCGAAGGCGTCCGCACGCAGTTTTACCTTCTGGAGTGATGGGTGCTGGAAGTGCTTGGCGAACATGGCCACAATCTTGTCGCGCTTGACGTCATCCGTCAGTGCAGCCTTGAGGGCGTAGCGCACCTCGAAGAGCATCTGGCTGGCCTGTACTTCACCAAGGGTGAAAGGCGCGTGCGCCTTGCCGTCACCGCGTAGCGGAACCTTCAGCCATTGTGTGATCGAAGCCGTCAGCTGATCCGCGGCAGCTTTGAATCCTTCGGGATTCTTGGCCTTCGAGATGAGGCCTGAGCGTTCAAAGCGCCCTTCGACGTAGGCCGAGAGATCAGCCTCGCGGCCCTTCCCTCCCAGCGAATAGTCTAGATGCTCCAGGAGCTCGTGGACGAAGGTGCCGAAGTACTTACCTTTGAGCGTCCCGGGCAACATCAACGGCACCGGCGAGGCGACGTCAGGTTTCGGATCGGCAGGACTCTTCGCCGGCTCACCCAGCCCAGGGGTGTCAGCGGCGTCCATCTTGGCGTCATCTTCATCGTTCTGGCTGTCGTTATCTTCGACGCCTCCGTGGAGGTTCTTGGTCAGGCCTGAGAAACTCGTGCTACCCTTCGGACCATACAAACCAGTCCTGCTTTCTTCCGGCTTCTTACCATTCTTCTCGGCCGCGAGCACGTCACGACGAGAGATAAAGTCCAGGAAAGCGACCGCAGGGAATCCTCCGACCGAAACCTTGTATTTGGCAGGAAGCTCCCCGGCAGTAGCAGTTTCGTGAACGACATGCCGAACAAGCATCTTGTCCTCGGAGACATGTGCTTCGTTCTCGAGCCCAGAAGGGGGATAGGGCTTCCAGTCATAGGGGTTGATGCCGACCGAATCCAGCACCTGATAGAAGCCGTAAAACTTGGCGTTTTTTCTGGAAGTAGGTTCCTTCGGTGACATCACCACGAGACGCTTCTTGGCCCGGGTGATAGCCACATAAAGCAAGCGTGCAGATTCCTGTCTTTCTTGCGCGAAGAATCTCGTCTCATGATCAGCCGAATCGTTGAAAAGCTCCGTAGGATCCTTGTCGTCACCCTTGAGGACGGTACCAGGCTTATCCGGCGAACGGGTGGCCGCCTTATTCAAGAGCATGACGACATCATACTCCAAGCCCTTGGACTTATGAATCGTCTGCACGATGACCCGAGACTGGGCGGATTCCGGCCGGAGGGCTTCGTCCGCGGAGGCGTCGCTATCGACGTCGGAAGTCGCCCCCTCCTCGCCACCGACACGCAAGGAAAGATAGTTGGTCAACTGTTCTGGGTCCAACTTATGTTCGGCTTGCCTCAAGGCAAGCAGCTCACCGATATGCGTAAGGTCGACAAGAAGTCGCGACTTGAATCTGGCCTGCGCCAGCGAAGCTTGGACGGATTGCAAAACAGGCGCCTGCTCCGCCGGCTTGGCGTCTTCGTCGGCTGCCTTGGGCTTCTTCCGTTTGGCGACAGCAGGCACGCCTCGGGTCAGTTTCTCCCAGCAAGCCGGGAAACCTCGTTTGTTCCAAGCATGGCGGCAGTCAGCTAACCAAGCCGCCAAAGCCGAATGGACGGACTGACAGGGCACGCTCTCGGCAGCATCCCTCGAGCCCAGCACGTCGGCAGGCAGTTCGCCGAACAAGGCAGGCCTGACCAGCAATAAGGAGCGACGCAAGGCTGTGTCGTCAGGCCGAAGGACAGCATGCAACAACTGCTGCGCGATGAAAGCGGCCCGGGTCGTGTAGACCGACTGAGTGGACTCCAGCGAGACGGAAACCTCCCTTGCCACCAACGCCCGATGCAGCTCATCGGCATCGGCATTCGACCTGACGAGGAGGCCGATGTTCTCTGCCGGACCCATCGATTTCAGCTCGATGCAAACCTGGTTGGCGACGGCATCGACCTCGTCGGAATCAACCACCTTGATTGGAGGAATGGAACCCCCAGAAGCAGGCTTCTTGTGAGGCACGGCATCCGCATAGTCGATCTGTGAGCCAAGACCAAAAAAAGAGGCGGCACGCATACGTCCGAAAATCGCGTTGAATGCCGCGACCATCTCGGCGGTCGAACGATAATTCTTCGGCAGGGAGTATTTGTTGGACTCGCGGGCGAGTTCGCAGGCTTTGCGATAAGTCCGGACATCGGCCCCACGAAAACCGTAAATTGCCTGCTTAGGGTCACCGACCAAGACCAACAGCTTATTTTCAGCAGGAGCGACGAAAAGATGTCGGAAGATGTCCCACTGGTTTTCATCGGTATCCTGGGATTCATCGATGAAACAGACATCGTATTGCGATCGGATCAATCTGGTGAGCTCGACGGCGGGCTTCTCAGCTCCAAGCAACTTCGCACGGAGACGCAGGATGATGCCGTCGAACGTCAACACCGGATCAGCCTGGTTGCGTTCGTTGACGAATTCGGCCAGGCCAGGAAATTTCACCCCGCTGACCTTACAACTAGGGTCCGCCATCAGCACCTGAACGGCACGAATCGTGGCCTCAAGTTTTTCGAGGACCTGACCGCTCTTGGCATAGATGCGCCTAAGATAGTCCCCTGCGATGACGGCGGCCACGTCCTTAGTGTCGACCGGCGTCCCTTCCATGGGCTCATACCCCGCATTAACGGCATGATCAGCGACTGCACTCTGACAGAAACCATGAATCGTCGTGACCTGCATCGAGCCGATGCGCGCCATGGCCCGGCGGAGCTTAACCAGATTATCCGAATATCGCTGATTCCTCTCTGATCCTTCAGCCGCCGGATCCCCGATGATATGCATCAGCTGATCGGCTTCTCCTTTGAATTTATCCCGCGACTTCGCATCAGAAAAGTCACCCATCCCATCTTGATAACGCTTGATGACACCGGAGCAGACGCTTTCGAGCCTTTCGCGCATGCGCTGGCGCAACTCCAAGGCAGCGGCCTCGGTGAAAGTCACCATCAGGATGCGACGGATATCGATATCGCGCTCGACGATGAGCCGGAGCACGAGGAAGACCAAACTGTAGGTTTTACCGGAACCAGCGCCGGCCTCGATGACCCTGAAGCCAGGGCTGATCGGCATATGGCGAATCAGGTCGAATTCCTTGTCTGTTCGTTTCATTTCTTTAGTCGTTTGCCTGCTCGGCGCTATTATTCTTAGGCTTAGCAGCCCGTGGCTTACGTGGTTTCTTCTCGGGCTTGGGAGTGTCGCATGGCGAAGCAACTGTCCCCGTCTCGGACGAGGAGGCCTCAGCTTCCTTGGGCTTCCGCGGAGGGGCGACGTACCCCGCCACTCCTGTGTCCGTATAGCGGACAATTGCACCCTCATCCACCATGTCATCGATCAGCTTGGTGAACTCCTTGAATTGGAAGATTTCGGGGGTAAGCAGCTTTGCAGCGACGCCCTTAACGATGGCGTGCTTTCCGGTGAGATTACTCTGTTCGATTTTAGCAGGCTTACAGGGCTCGCCCGCCTTGTTGGGTCGGCGAGACTTAAAGGCCGCCGCCGCCAACTTCATGAAAGAGGGGATATCTCGATCCAAGGCCTGAAGCATCAAAAGCTTAAAACCTGCCGCCAATTTCTCACGCCCGCTCTCAGGCAGGAAAATCTGCAAAGCTTTTGATTTAGTCTTAAGCATCTCAGCCGAATCATCGTCATCAAACTCAGGGAAGCCGACGACAGTGATCTCATTCAAGTCAGGGTAAGAGCGGCGTAGATATGCCCACATGGCCAATGCTCGGAAAAGCGGCTCTTCCTTGTCGTCGATTGCCTGATAGCATTGCACGATCAATTTAGTCGGGGAAATCTTAGGATAAAGGTACGGCTTGAAGTTGGGCTTAGAGACACCTGGGACTTCAAATAGATTCTGCACATCATCCGTTCCTGCGACCTTGAGCATGCGCTCTTTGATGCCGGTAATTCCGTCACCCTGCTGCGCCATGATCTGTTCGAAGAAAATCTCTCCGACCTTGCCGGGCGGAAAACGGCCGCTCAGCTTAGCCTCCGTCCAAGTAACCTTGGATAGGTCTTCGCTATTATCTCTCTTGGCCTTTTCCACCCAATCGAGGGCGGCAAAGCGGACCGTGGCGCCGGTCTCGAGAGGTTCATCGGAATCCACCGAATCATTCTTCTTTGGAACCTTGACCGATAATTGTTTCAGGGCGAAAGCCGACGGATCCTTCCAGAAGGCGATGAAATCATCGATGGGCATGTCCATCGTGAATTTACGCGAAGGCGTCAAAGCTTTGGCTGGCTCCTTCTTATTGAGGAGCGCAGGCAACTGAGCTGACTTGCGATCGTAAGTCGGCTGTCCGAGCTCTTCCTTGCCACTTTCAGGGTCCACCGCAGGCTGGAAACTGGTGAGTCCATGGATCTTGAGCCTGAAATCGGGTAAGAGCTGCTGGCAGGAGGCGCGCAGCAGTTCGACGGGCAAGGCCGCGGCGGCACGCTTACCAGAGGCTCCGACGTAGCCGTCGAAGGTCACGATGACGCGCCGATGGGCCGCCAGCAAGGCGAGCAGGAACGCGTGCATGGAGGTCGCCTCCTTGGCGAGGATCGACGCCTTGGTCCGTGTATCGGCATCGGCGACCTCTGGTCCGGGGCTGCGCTGGGCCTGCGGGAAAGCACCGTCATTCATGCCCAGCAAAACAACCACCTTAGCCGGATGGACGGAAGCCGCCCGCAGGCCGCTGATCGTCACGTCGCCGGTCATGAACTGCCCGGAGCCGGCCGCAAACTCGCATTGACCGAGGAGGATTTCCGCGAACAAGGACTTCGACACCGGACTTTCGATCTCATCGACCGCCATCAATTCGGCCTGCTTCTTCAGCTGCGACAGCGCCATCCGGAACTCCCCATACTGTTTGGAGTAGTCCTTGTCGCGCGGGAGCAAAGCATCGCCGAGTTCGCCGAACTTATTGACCCACTCGCTGAGCGGATGGCCTTCCGGATCGCGAAGCGCGAATTCCAACCAGGACTGGACGTGGCCTAGCGTCACGGAAAGGTCGTAAGCAAAGCGGAGTCCTTCCTGGCCCGCCACGCCATCGAGCGGCAAGGCGTCGGATACTACCCTCACCTTCCCTCCGAACGCCGTGCCTAGGGCGAGACGCTTGAGGAAATCATTGAAGGTACCAACCTCATCGGCGCCTTCCATACCCGGTCCCGCTGGCAAGCCAAGGTGGTGACGCCGTTGCTCGGCATTAAGTCCCCAGTAAAACGGAGCATCTTCGATCCACCGGCGGGCCTGATCGAGTTCGGACGACCCCCATCGCAACTTGGCCTGCATGGCTCGCATCGAAAGAAGCGAGTAGATGTCATCGGCGCTGACACGTCCCAGCGGAAGCTCCACGAGCAGTTTCACCAAGGCACCGAACGGCGAGTTCTTGGCGCCGAAAAGTCCCGCCGTACGGACACTGAAGCCAGGCGAGCGGGCACCAAGGATACCCTCGATCAACGGTGCATAGACTTCAGGATTGGGCGAAAGAATCAGGATATCACCCTGCTTGACATCATCATCGGAGGCGAAGACGCGTAAAAGTTCATCCCGGACGATTTCCACCTCGCGGCGGATACCGTGACAACGATGGATGGAAATGGAGTCGATGTCCTTGATGTCAGCCGGCGAGGGCTGGCGCCAGTCGTCGAACTGATTGACGGACTGCTTCACATGATCGAGCAAAGTCATCGGCTGCGGACGCGCCGCGGCATCGGGGTCGTAGCCCATCGACGCCAGGTCCAGCAGCTTTCGTTGCTGCGCCGCGAAAAAACGGCCGCAGTTCAGCAAGAGAGGAAAGCCCGGACTGTCGGAGTGGAAGGCGTAATCATCATCGCCGATCTTCGCATGCTTCTTACCCTTCTGGATATCCTCATGGAAGCTGAGCGTGGGCTGGAGATGATAGATTCGGACGTCCACCTTCTGGGCGAGCACGGCCAGGATACGCAGCAGGGTCCCCGGAATGTCGCCGGTGGAGAACAAGCTGATCCGACCAGGCAAGGCCTTGGCGACCTTGGCGACCGCGCCATACGTGTCATGCTCCAGTTGCGAAAGCACATGGACCTCATGCAACGGGGCGTGACCGGCAAATTCCTGCTTGAGCTCTTCACTGAGCGCCCACCACAGCGGCTTCCAGCGATCGGCGGCGGCTGATTTATGCTTAGGAAGTTCGGCATCATGAATCCAATCCGGATCATTACGCAACAGGTCGCCGAAGTGCTGGGCGAGACGGAAGCTGAGCCCCCAACGAATGGCCTCACCATTAGCGTCATCACCTTTACCAGAATAAGCCGCCCAGGCCTGAGCCAATGGGGCATCGCCATCTAAAAGGCGGAAGATGCGCGCGGCAAGGCCGTCGAGGGGGTCTTGCTTGGGATTGGGGCAAGATGCCGGGCGAAGCAGCGATGCGAGCCACGGGCCGAAGCGCCGGGTGTTCATCAGCTCGGCGTTCATCTGGATACCCATGCCCCCTTCGACGACCAACCCATGGGTCAGCCAGTTGCTCAGGGCCTTGCCGTCGACGATGATGATGTCCTTCAGGAATGGATTACGGGCATTGCCCTGCCCTTCACGGGAACCACCCGGGGCGAGGTCACGAGCCAGCTGATTCGCCAGGGACTGATGATCGAGCGCGAGGAATGTCGTAAGGCCGGCCATGGGTAACTGGGGTGCCCCGAGTTATGCCCCTGCCCTCCCCTTTGGCAACCCGTAGCCAACGAGATTTGATAATACTTCGGCGAAAAGCTTAGCGGTCCTTCAGATGCCCATCATCACCTTGAAGTCACGCTCTTCGTTCGTGGGCTTCTGCTTGCCTCGAATCACGCCATCAATGGACCACTCCGGTACGGAGGTTTTCTGTACATTGAGAAGCTCCGGGTTCTTGCTGAGCGCGTAACTGGATCAGCTCCGTCTCAATCTCATCACAGATCTTCTTCGGAACCTTGTTCTTGGTGCCTTCGGGCACGACGAAGAACATCACCGGAGAGCCATGGATTCCGGCGGCAAAGACCAAGGCGAACTTCGCGAGCTTATCCTGCGTCATGCACTCCTGTCGCATCGTCTTGGTGGCTTTACCGACATACCAAGGGGTGAAGCCCTTACCAGAGCGCATGGCGAATACGTAGCAGCCCTGCTTCTCTGCTAGCCCGTGCTTATCAAGTCGGTCGAGGAACTCCTTCTTATTCTCGGTGAGGATACACTTAGCCGCCTTGGCGTCGTGGTAGTCGATATCGATAGGACCGACAAGTTTGAGATCAGTTGCCATTATTTACAGATACTCTAAGCCGACAGCATGTCACCCTTTTTAAACGTGAGCCCCTCAGCAAAGAACCTTCGAGGCTCAAAACGCGAAGGGCTTTACGTTCATGACGAAGCGGCAAGGCGCTGCCTAAACTCCAACGGAAGCAGCGCCTCAATCTCAGCCAAGCTGAGACGCGAAATATCGTAATTAAGAGAAAGTTGCCCAATCCATCGGTGAAGATGAGCAAGACTGCCTGACTTACCGTCATTAAACTTCTTCTTCGGCTTCATCGTCTGCCGGTCCCAGTAGATCTTGTTCGCCAAAGTGATACTCAGTTTATCATAACGGCCTGCCGAAATACGTGCATAATTCTGTTCGCAGTAATCCGAAAGCACTGAAGGCGCAGAACACAAAAGCGGCTCGGCATCGCGCTCACCGAGCTGAGCAAGCATCATGACGGCGGCACCAATACGGTGGCGATAAAACTTCCGGGAATTGGGATGAAAAATGTAAGCAGGTGCATCTAGCTCCTTGGAAAGCTTGGGCCTACTGCCCGCATCATCAAGCGGCGCAAGAACATCAAGATAGACGGCGGAAAGCCAAGACCAGACGCCAGAACTAAGAGGGAAATGAGCTAAGCCCTTACGATCGAGGACACTCTTCACATAGAGCGCTATTTCGAAACGTGATCCAAAGGTCTTAGTCTCATCAATTTCAAGACGACCTGCTACGTATTCACAGCAGGCTCCTTCCTCAACCAGCGATGCAGGCACCTCACCTGGGGCGCCCGCCGCAAGCCAATCTCGAAAGGCAGCTACACCCGACGGAGTATGTGAGAATAAATACATATTTAGATCAGAAGTTTCTGGACGGATTCAGCAGCCTTAAGCTTGGAGGAAAAGGCCGCTACCGCCTTCTCTACCCATGTATGCACATCATCCCAATTACGATCTTGGGGAGGCTCGCTGCCGGCATGCTTTTCAGCCAGCTCAAGCCAATCGTTGGCACAGAGACCTTGAGGCGTACCCTGGTCGGAATCATAACGTTGAAGCAGGATTGTATGCAGAACTTGCCGATATACCTCGGGAACAAGCAAACCCGTGAAGCCTGGATTTTCTAGAATTGCTTCTTTGAGCCCTGGAATGGAGTTGTTTAGCATCAACCTAGGACGCTCTTCATTGCCGCCCCACTCCAAGCGCCAGACAACTGCGCCCATAGTCCCCGACAAAATGCAATCCAGCAAGGACTCGGAATCGCTTCCAATCGGATCACCCTTACCATCTAACGCTACATTACGTGTATGCGCAAGAATGCGCTTGGTGCTTGGATCTACCAGCCTAACACGTACGCGAGCGTTGAGCTCACTAGGAATGGTGGCATCAGAAATAAGGACGCCTTCTGGCCTCGCGACAGCAGCAACGCCCCCATCGACGTCAACATGTGAAATGATTCCCCCGAGAATCTCGAGCTGGACTACCGTATCCGCAGGATAGCCAACAAGATCCTGAGGATTCCCCCTCAACTTGAGATTCAATTGAGGCGGAACCCGCCCCTCCACGTAAGTAGCTACAAACAGCGTAGTCAGATCTTCGCGACCCAGAAAATTAAAGGCACGTTTCATGATTTTAAGTGTCTAAGTTAACACGGACCTCAAGATCCCTTAGCTTATCGAAAGCGCCGACAACAAGTTCAAATTCGTCGGTATCAATCTTGAAGTTAAACTTATTCCCAGTGACGTCGTGGAACGATGCACCAGCGGCGACAATCGACATGGGAGGACGTTTGGTAAGGTCGAAGTCAATCTTACTATACTTTTTCGCACCGGGAGGACTGACGTAATTTACGCTAAATTTACCGCTCAGCCCGGCAAGCGAAGGATTGGCCGCGCTGCGACCACGAGTGATCGTCACAACACCGCCAGTCGCGACAATATTGAACCGATCCGGCGTACCCTCGATAGGAGGGGGTTCCACTTCTCTCTTAGGCGAAGGGAAGAACTTAGCAAAAGCGCTAGCATCCTGCTCCTCCTTTCCGACCGCAAGCAGAGCGTGAAGTTCACGTAAGGCATTCTTAGCGGCCTTGATGCTCTTAGAAGCCCCACGGTATGCCGTGGCGGCCTTGTTTGAAGAATAAATCCATGTGTTATGTGCAGGCCCCTCAGAAAGACGTAGCAGCTCACAGATCAACTCCTCATCTGCGACCAAGAGTGCTAATGATTTGTTGGACTCCTTGAAGACAGAGTTGGCATAAACTGAAATTCCGGAACGCATGTAGACATCTAATCCTCGGGTGACCTCAGGAGCCTTACGGATGTAAAGATGAAGGTCGCCGCATCCGGCCTCACCATCTACCGGGTCAAGGGGTAAAGAATAGACGAATGAAAGCAGCTCACCAGCCTCGTACTTCTTACGCAGTTCCTCCAGAATGGCAGGCTCTGATTCGAACGTATCAGCATCGATTGCCAAATCTTCAGGTCGATAAGGCAACTGCAGCAAATCTCCCTCGGGGATATCAACAACTTCTTCGACAAACCCGAGCAAAGCCTGGAAATCAGCCCCATGCGAGGCGGCAAAGTTCCGAATGTTGGCCCTGGTCAATGTAACTGACTCAAAACCATCTCCATCGATTTCCACAACTAGCTGACCTCTGATAATCGTGTAGAAATAGTGCTTAACCACCGCATCCAGAATCGACTTGCACGTAATTGGCTTAGCCGGATAAGGAATCGCGATCGAAGTGCCGAGCTGGCTAGGAATTCGCTTAAAATCAAGACAACCAGAATAGGTAGCGACCAGACCTGGGTCAGATACAGGAAGGATGATGTCGGGCGTCTCTACCCCAAACAAAATAAATGGTTCAATGTTCATGCCGAACAATCTATGCTGAGGCAGCATGGCTTGACCCATAAAAAGCGGCTCAGGACTAAATCGTTGTCCGTCTCTAACGGTTACACCGAAAAATGTACAAGCCAACGATGACATTGGAATTACCACCTTGCCGATACCAAAAGAGCCACCTCTACCTCCGCCTTTCTCCGTACGACCCACGAATCTCCAGAAGTTGGCGAAATGATTCTCAACGGCCTGCTTGGTACCCTCATCCCCTTCCAAACCCGTCGTACCAAAGTCTTCGATTACCAGAACCCTAGGGGCGCCGTATGCTGTAACCTCATGATGAAGGGCAGGCTTGGCAGCCAGCAGGTGAGGAAGGATTCCGCGCATCAATGCGTCAAAGACGTTAAGGTGCCCAGGATTTACGGATTTAACGGAAAAACGTACGCGGACGACATCCAGCTCTGGATCCTTAGCGTCCAAGGAGTTCTGCAGCGTCTCACGTACAAGGCTTTCGGCCAACAGTGCGCTATCCTGTACGAAAAAGTTATCATGGATCGGATCCATTCCGACGCCAAAGTTACTAAGTTCGCGGGGGTGCCACATAAGGTAAAGCGGATCGACAAGATGCCTGACCCGAAGCCGGGCGCAAGGTCTTTACTGTACAAATCTTATTAGAGGTTTCATTCCCCCTCCCCTTGTAGTAGATATACGCTTCTGAAAGCGCCCGAAACCACCCACCTAGCTTATGGCAAAAAAGACCAAAATTAATGCCAAAAAAGCTGTCGATAAAATCTGGAAAAGCATCACTGGGCAAACCCCAGCAAAGCGTGTTTCAACTATTTTCCACTTGAAACGGCGCAAAGGCAAAGGGGCTGCAAATTGGAACGGCTTTCTATTCGAAGCCTTGATCTATAAACTCTTAGTGGAAGAGGCAATTGCCCCTGAATGCATATTCGAGAATCGTAACCTGGCGCTCATACCTGATACGAAATATGACCTTCTCCTATGTTCGAGTAACCAGGAAACCGGAAGGCAAATCCCAATCTGCCTAAGCCTAAAAACATCCCTCAGAGAACGTTACAAGCAGGCAGAGCGCGAAGGGATGATCGCGAAGCAAGTACACCGCGGAAGCATCACGGCGCTTCTGACAATGGATACCAAAGAAGTAGCCCATAAACGCCTGCACCTTTATGGCTTAGATCACATCGTTGATTGCAACAATGAATCTGAACTCGAAAAATTTGCGCATTTAATCCGAGATTTAAAACCAATACCTAGACCTGAAATCAGAGAACTTGGCCCGTTGATCTCAGAGACGAGCAAAGAGGCAAAAGCCAAGGGCGCTTAAACGAAACGAATCTGAAGCGATAATTTGATTTTGGCATCAGAACTGTCACCCTGCCGATACACATACCCAGCCTCGTGTCGCGACATGCTGGGGGTATCAAATTTCGTTCTAGACAAGAGATAATCCCTGAAATCGTCGTCGTTAATCAAGTGGAAGCAGACGACGTCGCCGTTTTCTTTGACGATTATCCAGCCTCCGTGCGCCTCCACCTGACCTTCCCATTGGCGTCCAGGATTCATACCTAAAGCCGACTGCCTGAGCAGTTCCTTAATCTTGTGCTTCACTATGCGCTCCACCATGGGAAGGGGAAGGCTTAACACATTTGAGAGTTCATCGAGTAAAGCCGGCGACCTAACCGCATCTTTAAGAGCCAATTCTCCGCCAAGGTAAGCATGCATCAAAGTGTCTGCAAGTATCCGAGGGAAAGACGTGTCTATCATCTTGAGGTTCTGCTCAAAGACGGGATCGACAACTGATTCAAAAACAACGCGAGCATTCGACACAGCGAGCGCAGGCATTAGACGCATCGGACCAGGGTAATCCTTATCCTTGTTACGCGGAACGGCCTCCTGGACCGCCAAAGCATCGTCAGCCGAACAGCCTTCGATCCGGTATTCGAACTGTGTGGCTCCAGCATTCAACAACGTAGGCAGACCTCCCAATTCAGATTTAACGCTAAATCCGAGAGACAAAACCTCACCTTGAAACACAGGAGAAACAACCTCGAGAAACAGATCTGACTTAACCGTTGATGCCGCTTTTGCACCCACGAGCTTCAGCACCTGAAAAGCCTCGTCGCTTGAAGCACAATAAAATGAAGCACCCGATGCGCTCTTAATCTGTAGATGTAATCCGTCTGCGATAGATTTAATATTCGCCTTGGGAACCACGGCAATTTCTTTTTCAGATTCATCCATGACAATGACGTTATCATCCCTAATTACATACCTCCTTCCAGGGTCACTAGGACGCTCAATCGCCGAAATCTTCAACCAAGACTGTCTCGGCTCTCCGGCCTTGTCAGCCACCTGAACTGTTCCTCCATGAAGTATCCGAAGGAAGGCCAGCAATTCACTATGCTCCCCCCTGTTGGCTGAAATACTCATTAATCTAGGGCATCCATAATGGCCTCAGCCCAAGCCTGAACTGCCGTAACGGCAACAGAATTACCCAGTTGCTTCATGCGAGCTGCATGACCGACCTTAAAATCTCCCTTGTCAGGAAAGTTATACCAATTTGGAAACCCATGTAGACGCAACCCCTGCTGCTGGGTGATTTTCCGCACATCAGCCTCCCTCTTCGCGGGCGAATTACGCTCTCTGACATAATAGTGCTCCCAATTACGGCGATCAAGTATCGGTGAGCCCTTGCCGCCGCATCGGAGGGTAAATCCTATCGCGCGCGGCTTAGTGCATAACTTATCGAAAAAAACATCAACCGGAGTATTATCCGCCTCAAGGTAGTTACCTGAACTAAGAATATCCCCCAGCCTTCGGGGTGAAAGTTTCTGCACGTTAGGAACCTTGAATGATTTAGCATCTGCTTCATCCCTGAAACCGATAATAAAAATCCGGGGGCGGTGCTGAGGTACTCCATAATCACTTGCTTTCACCAAAAAATACCCACGAGGCAACCCGTCTTCACCGATTGGTTGATGATACCCGAGGCAACCTTCATGCTTGGAAAAGAGATTTCTCTGAATAGTCTCCATAGTTCGCCCCATACGCTCGGGGTCGGTATCACTTGGCCCACCGTGCGTCAGAAGGCCCCTGACATTTTCAAGGAAGAATACCCGCGGTCGCTTTGCTTTAAGGATTTCCTGTATTCTGAAAAACAAGGTCCCTCGCGTATCCGAAAAACCTTTTTTGTGTCCCGCCTGGCTAAACGGCTGACACGGAAAGCCGCCGCAAAGTATGTCGAATCTTGGAATTCCCTTCGTGGGATCGGAGGAGTCAAATTTCGCCCAAGGATCAACGGACTCAATATCACCGACAAAAAGACGATGTTCGTTTGCAAAAAGATGCGGGTCACTCTTTCTGAAGTTATGTTCGTAGGTCTTCCGGGCGGACGGATCCCACTCGCTCGCGAATACACATTCAGCTCGCTTATTTTTAGCAAAGGCTACGTGAAAACCGCCCAAGCCAGCGAATAGATCAATGAATTTATAGGGGGGCTTTGAGGCCATGCCTTACTAAAGCACAACGTGAGGAAAATTAAAAGGAGGAAGTGTACACCTGTTCACCCCGGAGAAATAGCCTCATCCCCACATCCTGGGCGAATCTGACTCAAGTCGGCTAGCTAGCCGGCCGAAGGCAAGCTGAACGAACTCCATGAGGTCTTCATTGGCATTATCCGCGGGCACATAGCCCTCAACATGGGGTAACTTAAGATCGGCGAAGACCTTTGAGACATTACGCAGCTTGTACTCGACCGACTGCTTGGAGCGGCCAGCAGCAGGGCCAGCCATCAAAGATCGCACGAGGTGTGCCTTGACGAAAGATCGTTCAGCGCGGTCGTTCATCCACATCCAGATGTACGCATCGACCAATGCCGTCGTCTCGTTAGCCGTCCAATCAGATCCAGGTTCGCTCATGATAACAGGGAATCAGTCTTCCTCGTCAGGATCGCCGACCACAGGATAGCCGATGACAAGTAGGCTCTCGATGGGGAATTGCATCCGGCCAGAGGCATAAATGGCGTCAAAGTATGAGCACGCGCCCTCGAAATCCTCATGCTGTGTCTTGCCGTACTTAAGTCTTAGCGCGATTGCGATGTGACGAACGCCCTGCATTGCACACCCAGAAAAGAAGTCTTTCAGGAATTGGTTATTAGTGAAGCCGCGACCCGACTCGACCTCCAAGATAATTCCTTCAGACTCATGGAAGCCATCCACGTCAAAGGACTTTTCGGACTTCCCCTGTCGGCCATAGAGAACTGGACGCTTAATCTTGTCCCGCCTGCTGGATTCGACCTTGAAGCCGGCCTTAACGAGATCTGCTTCAATGAACTTCAAGACTTCGTTGCTCTCCAGGTTGGACTTGGATTTGCCCTGCTTCAAGTTCACCTCAAAGCGAAACTCATTGGCTTTGAAGGCATCAACAATGGCCTCTAACGCCGGGGTGAGGGACTTAGAACGGGGATACACCTGCCATTGGGTTTCAGCTTCCATTTGGCCAGCTTGCATCTACCCACCAATCCTAGCTAGCTTTTATATTTAAAATATAAGACTTAATTAAACCGTTTGCCTAGGGTCTAATAATCCCCCAAAAATACCCTAAGATGAGCAAACACGAGACCCCGATGACGCGCTGGTACTGGCGCACGATTAATAAGCGCCAAGGGCTGCTGATCGAGGAGTTCCCGGCCGTCAAAAGGGATGGCACCACGGGCAAGAACAAGCGACACATCGACGGGGTCATCGTGCTCGGGCAGAAGGCCGAGCGACGCGGCCCACGCAAGGGCGACCGTGAATTGGTCAAAGGCAAACGCGTCATCGTCATCCAATCTAAAGCCCGGCGCCTCGGCATGGGCCTGATCGGCCAGGTGGTCGTGTCACGAGAGCTGCTAAAAGACCTCAAAGCCAAGGTGGTCAAATCGGTAGGCGTGTGCCGCGAGGATGACCAGCTCCTGCACAAGGTACTGCGCCGCTTCAAGAAGTGCGAAGCGGTCGTGTATCGGCGAGGAAAGAAGTGACCAGGCGGACGCGTCGCGGCGGAGCCGCGAGGTGGTACCGGTTGGCGGTTGGGAATACAGAGAGACAGCGGGCGGCCAAGGATGGCCAAACCGGATAAGCCCAAGAAGAACGAAGTACCCTCCTTCAAGCCGGCGGTCGTCGTGGAAAAGCTTCGGCCGTCGAAGTCGACAGCCGAGAAGCAGTTCGCCTGGAGGCCCTCCGTCGAGCAGAACGGCGGACGCGAACTCGGCACGCTCGTGCATGCGGTCCTCCAGCTCCTGGAAAAGGACGTGGATGACCTGCTCGCCGGGCTCGAAAAGATCCGCTTCCCGAACGAACACCTGCGCCTGCGCGACAAGGCCCTCGAACTCACACGTAATTGCCTCAGCAAGCCGGCCGTATGCGAACTCCTGTCCGACCTGCCGGAAGGCGCCCTGCTCTGGCAGGAACGTCAGGCCGTGCTCATGCACGAGGGCAAGATGATCAACGCCATCTTCGACCGCGTCCATGTCATCCCGGGTAAATCGGCCGTCGTCATCGACTACAAGACCAACGACTGCACCCTGGCCCAGCTGAAGGACAAGTATCAAGGCCAGATGGATCTGTATCGCATCGCCGTGGCGAAGCTGTGCGGGCTGGACGAGGGCAAGGTTAGGTGTGTGCTGGTGCATGTGAGGCAGGGCGAGTTGGTGGAGTGCTGACGCGG
>Ga0136642_1000258_pt1 | contig 31456 bp, 18 predicted proteins | sample LowCatLa1302831Y_FD_115313 | JGI IMG/M metagenome (GOLD analysis project Ga0136642, IMG submission 115313) | Freshwater microbial communities from Lower Cathedral Lake, Yosemite National Park, California, USA - 13028-31Y | ecosystem: Environmental > Aquatic > Freshwater > Lake ... | reverse complement strand
GCGTGCATATAATTGTACAACAGGTTGTCAGGATTGTGGTTTTCGATTTCACCACACATCAAAAGAGCAGATTCATACATCTTACGTAGAACATCCGTGGGTGCGGGAGTACCGACACGAATAAAACCCTTTTTAACCAAATATTTTTTAACATCATGAATAGGAACCTGATGTAATAAATGTGTCTTCGTGAGAACATTTTTTCGTATGGTTTTGTTAGAAATAAGCACAGACACTTTTGGTACTCGTTTTGATTTACCAACTTGATAAGTGCGACGAATTGTTTTGCGTTGTTTATTAACAAATCCACAGGTTTTTTTCCCCAATAATGCTGGCATTTGTTGTGATTGTGCGATTTTTATTTCATCGCGGTCTTTTTTATCGGCATTTTCAACAGATTTATTATCATCGACTAACACACGATTTTGCATCGCAGTAATTCGCTGTTGAATTTCCCGTAATTTCAGTTGCATCTTTTCGTTTTTAATGTCTTCGACCGTTTTTTGTGATAGGGGTGTAGGAACAGAAGAAGCATATAACTGAGACTGTGAAGATGGCACCGACATTGTACTATAATTTTTTTGGGTTTGATTCCTCTGCCAATTTCGATAGGTGGGTAAATTGCCATTTTTCAAGCACCCGTGGGTGGGTGGTGGATAATGTTTCCAAGGAATTGTAGTACTCGCATCAGGATGAATTCCATTTTTAATATCAGGTGGTAAAGATAAAGGTACATTTTCCACAGAATTCAATTGAGGTAAATTATACAGTGTGGATTCAAATTTGTTAATGGATTCGTGTCGTTTCAATGTCTGATTGTGTGTTTTTTCCATTTTTTCTCGCCTCTCCTTTTCGTTTGTTAAATTCGTTAAAAAATCGAGTGATTCTTTGAAACGACTGTTCTCATCGTTATCTAAAATATCATTGGTTGGTTTAATAGGAGTATGTCGGTTAGAATGTTGATTATCTTGAAACATAGTTTTTGATTTGATATCCTGTTGTTTGCGTATATAATTGAGCAAATTTCGTTTTAATGTTCTCGAATTGCCAATATGAGTTTTCATAGGATCGCGAATTTTTATTTTTGCAGATTTTTCTGTAGGTGGTCGATTTTTGCGTGTATTGTTATTTTTAGATATTTTAAATAAATTAGGGTCAATAGATAATACCCTCTTTTCTGTAGAATCACCCATGATATATATAACCCATTAATTATTTTCCATCATTAGACATAATATTATATAGGCTAAAAATAAAGATTATACGGTTGTAACGGGTGTTTTTCTGCGTATCCATTTGTTACAAATCCATTTGTCGCCATTAGATACATCCATTCCACCGTGCAATGCTTTATCTAAAACTTGTCCGTTTTCATCAGTATCATAAAATATCGCAGCTTTTCCTTTTTTGGGCACAACAGATTTGTTAATATTCGGAAAATGAGTTTCACCACCAACAAAATCATCATTCAAATAAATAATAAAAGTAATAAATCGTGGTCCTTTGTCACCGTTAAACCGGTCACAATTTTCACGACGAGAATCACATGCATCATAATGAGGGCGATAGTAACCTCCTGGTTTGTATTTGACAACTTGTAATTCTTCCTGGTCCGCTATATTTGTTTCGGTAATTGAAGCAACACGATCAGAAATTTTTTGAAATAATTCATTAGCATCATTTTTTAACCAACATTGTTCGCTGTCTCTTACATTAGATTCAACATCAGCGGTTGCAGAGTAGACTCTACTTTTAAATAATTTATCACCAGAGAATTGCATAATAAAATCACACTCTTGATAAGTTAAAAAATTATCAATTTCTTGTATTTCATAGTTATTATCTGTCATGAATTCCTTTGTTTTTTTGACATTTTTTGTAGAAAAAAATGACGATAACAATGGAAATGCCAAACTTAATAAAATTATACATGTTAAAAATATGAAAGTTAGTGTTAAATCATCAAAATCTATTTTCATTTTAAAAATATATAATATTATTATAAAATATATCTATAAATACAAACTACAATATCGTTCGTGAGGTTTTTTCTTACCATTCTCTAAAAAATACTTATACCCTGTCTCTAAATCCTCCAAAGTTATTTTCTTTAATAGGTCCGACGATTTTCCATAAACACGGCGTGAATGACAAATTTTGCAGTGTGACAGTAATATTTCAATATCTCGACCAAAATGTTTGAAATTTTCCTTTTTACTGTCTATCCATTCTACCAATTTTTTATTGGACAGTTCGCCGTTCAACTGCCATTCTAACTCACGAACCTTCTTTTCAAAGATTTCCACCATATCTTTGGAAGAATAATCATCAATGTTGAATTTCCAAATAAACCGAGATTCCAGACCCTTATTAATAGAAAAAAAATGGTTCTTCAAATCATCTTCGTATCCCGCAACAATCACCATCAGGTCTTCCTTGTGGTCGCTCAATGCTTCACACAAAATGTCTACACATTCCTTGGCAAAACTATCTGTATTATCACCACCGCCCAATGAATATGCTTCATCTAAAAATAAACAACCACCAATACAACTGTTAATGACATCTTTGGTTTTAATGGCGGTTTGACCCAAATATCCAGCTACCAAATCATTTCGTGTAACCTTTTTAAAAATATTAGTTTTCAATACTCCGATTTTGCAGTACATTTGACCTAAAATTTTGGCAATTTCGGTTTTACCAGTGCCAGGAGGACCACAAATAATTGTATGTTTAAAATCATTAGTATTACCGAGAAGTGGTTGTTGTATAAAATAAATAAGTTGATTCAATACAGAATTTTTGAGAGATTTAATACCAATCATACCATTTAATTGTTTCAATTCAGGTTCAATGGCGTGTAAACCTTTTAAATCGATGTTATATTCATACTCTTCTAAATAAGGATGTTGTTCTATGAGTTTCAATAAATCATCCAGGGTATTTACTGTAAAATCAATTTGTTTCTTGATTTTATCGATTTTGTTTTCAGGACATTTTTCTGACGCTGCGATTACAGAGTAACGTGTTAAATGTTCTGGTTTTGGTAATATAGAATATTCGTTAACCTCTATTCTGGACCTTAGCCCAGAATGAGGCATGTCTATGTCTTGGTTGGATGCTGCTGCGCATCCCAACCCAGAATAGAGATTAATATTATTATATAACGGGTCAGATGCATTCGGATGATTTTGGTCCAATCGAATCGGATATTGATAATTATGATTTATTTGTCCTACATTATTTTGTGTAAAAAAATCATATGATGATGCACTAGGAAGATTTTGAATTGGTTTTCTTTTTTTTTGTGGATGAATACCAGAAAAATGAACTTCATCGTATTTATTTTCATAATAATGAACGTTACAGGCATTAATTATATGAACAAAATCAAAATAATTAATGTATTTTTTCTGTTTAGTCGATTCAATAAATTCGTCAAAATTATCCATATAGATAATACATAAATGGTGTTATTTTTATCTTATTTTTTATTTTATTAAATATAAAAATTGATATTATGAATTCAATTTAGAAAGATAGGCAATAATATATTTACAATGAGTCTTCAAGTCGAATACGAACCAAGTATGAAAAGTATGGAATCTAGACAAGTCGAAAGAACTATTAAAATAAAAAAAGAAAAAACTGTTAAAATGGTAGATGTTTATGATACTCAACCCATTTTCGAAAGAAACGACACAATCGAACCAAGTGCGATTGAAAAAACCATTGATGATTTGGAAAAAGTGAATCCGATAATTGACAAAGCCGAAAAAGCGATTCTGGGACACTTGGGTGAATATATCGAAGAACCATATGTTCTCATCGAATCCTATTTCCGAGGTCAACATTTGGATCGTTTGGTTCGACATCAAATTGAATCATACAATCACTTTATTAATTTTCAGATTTTACGAACCATTCAGATGTTTAATCCTGTTGTAATTCGTTCCGAAAATGATTATGTGGTAGAAAATGACAAATATTTGTTGGAAATTTTTATTTCCTTTGAAAATTTCAAATTATATCCACCTCAGATTCACGAAAACAATGGTGCTACCAAATTGATGTTACCTCAGGAGGCGAAATTGCGTAATTTCACCTACGCATCTACGATGATGATTGATTTGAATATTCAGTATGTAATTCGTAATACTGAGAAAATGGATTCACCAAAGATTATCAACAAGATTATTCCCAAGATTAATATTGGTAAGATGCCGATCATGTTGAAATCGTCGATTTGTATGTTGACACAAAACCGTCACATCTCCCCAAATTTGACTGGTGAATGTCCTATGGATGCTGGAGGATATTTTGTTATCAAAGGCTCCGAAAAGACAGTATTGGGACAGGAGCGTGCAGCTGAAAATCGTATCTACTGTTTCGACGGAAAAAACACGACAAAATGGAATTGGTTTGCGGAAATCAAATCGGTGCCAGATTTCAAATGTATTTCACCGAAACAGATTGAGATGATGATTGCTAGTAAAAACAACGGTTTTGGAAATCCCATTTATATCAGTATTCCTCGTATCAAACAACCAATTGAACTCTTTGCACTCTTTCGTGCATTGGATGTGGCGAGTGACAAAAAGATTTGCGAATATATTTTGTTGGACATTGAGTGTGATAAACATGCTCAGATTTTGAGATTTTTACAGGCATCCATCATTGATGCTAACAAATATATGACAAAAGAGGATGCTTTGCGTCATATCACCGCTTCAGTTGCCTATACACCGATGAATATGGACAAGGAAACTGGTAGCAGAAAGAAGCGTGAATTCGCTATGGATGTTCTAAACAATGATTTGTTCCCACATTGCAAAACACCCACACAGAAATTATATCTGTTGGGCTACATGGCTCAAAAATTGGTTCAAACCAATTTCGGCTGGAAACCACCAGATGACCGTGATTCGTATTTGAACAAGCGCATTGATTTGACAGGTACCCTCTTGAATAACCTTTTCCGCAACTATTTCAACAAATTGGTGAAGGAAATGCAGAAACAGGTGGTGCGGGAAATCAACAATGGTTCTTGGCGTTCTACTGAAGATTACGAAAATATCATCAACATGACCAACATTTACAAGATTATGAAATCGACGACGATTGAGAACGGAATTACTCGCGCACTATCGACCGGTGATTTCAGTATCAAACAGGCGAATAGTACCAAAGTGGGTGTTGCACAAGTGCTTAATCGTCTCACCTATATGTCGAGTATGAGTCATTTGCGTCGAATCAACACTCCTCTAGAAAAGAGTGGAGAACTGATTGCACCGCGCAAATTACACAACACTACATGGGGTTTCTTGTGTTTGACAGGTGACAGTGAAGTATTGATGTCAAATCGTGTTGATATGAAAAAAATTAAGGATATCCGTGATGGTGACTGGGTAAATACAGTGAATCGTGAGAATTTGTTGGACGAACCATCGCCAATACACAATTGGTTCTGTAAAATGCCTGACAAATTATTCGAAATTACCACAATTAGTGGCAGAAAAATCAAGGCAACTGCAGACCATCCATTTTTGGTAAATAAAGGAGACGGTAAGTATGAAATGGTAAAATTGAGAGAGTTACAGAACGGTGATAAAATGGTCATTCGTCATATGGTGAAAATGATTCCAGATGAAAATACTACAAAGGTTATTATTCACGAAGATGATGTAGTGGAAAATTATCGAATGGAAATGCTGGAGAGAAATTTGTTAAACCGTCCGTTGCTACTGTATAAACTCAAAATCATTGCCAGATTGGTTGGAGCACTGAATACAGACGGTCATATTGGTATGTCAAAAGATGTAAATGGTGAATATAAATATTACAATGCGACCTTTTATGTTGGTGAAGAATATGATGCATGGCAATTGGCGCATGATATACAAACATTAGAATTTGGTACTCCCTCTATTAAATATGAAACGAATAATTTTGAAGATAAAAATAACGGCAGAATTACCACCACACGAGTATGGAAAGTTGGAAAAAGCGGTGTATTCGCTTATCTTATGTATTTGATGGGCGGTTTTTGTGGTAAAAAAACCAACATGAAACGATGTTTACCTGAATGGTTGGTAAATGCTGAGCCGTCCATTAAGCGAGAATTCTTATCAACTTTTCAAGGAGGGGACGGATGTCGTATTTCGTATGAAAAAAATGGTAATTGTTGGAGACCTAATTTAGGAATTACAAGTCAAACAACATATGATGAATTTTTAGACGATACTTTAGAATATATGAAACAAATCGAAACTATGTTTAGAGAATTCAATATCAAATGTCATACAAGAACTATCAAAGTAAAAGAACAATCTAAAACACAGGTGGTGATTACATTTGATACTGGTGCTGAAAACTTAGAACGATATGCAGACATTATCAATTATACATATTGTGAAGAAAAACGCCGTATTTCAGCTGCTGCAATTGAACATATTAAAATACGAGCATTCAGTCAGAAAAAACGCCGTAATGATTATAAGTTTGTATTAGATAACTATGGTAAGGAATCAACACAAAAATTAGTAGAAATTACTGGATTAACAATCAATCAAATTCAAAAAATTGTATCTAAAAACAAAAAAGGTATTTGTCCTGAACCAAGATGCACTAGTATGATTGAATATGAATCTATTGTACGCGAAAATATGTGTAATAATGGATGTACTAGTGTTCCTATTCTGTCGATTGTAGAGATAGAACCAGAATTAGTTTACGATTTCACCACTTACAGTGAGAACCACTCGTTTGTCTCTCAGTCTTTCATTCCGTCCAACTGCGCTGTGGAAACTCCAGAGGGGCAAAGCATAGGTGTAGTCAAAAATATTAGTTACATGGCACATATTACAATTCCCACAAATAGTTCATCAATGTATGAATATGTTGAACCATATATTAAAAAATTGGAAGATGTTCCTGCAGCGGAACTCAATGGCAAAATTAAAGTATTTATTAATGGTGCTTGGGTAGGAATCGCACTTGACCCGATGGAACTCTACGAAGAAATGAAGCGTAAAAAGTATGCTGGCATTATCAATATCTACACATCTATCGTATTTGATTATAAAAATGAGGAAATTCGTATGTGTAGTGATGGTGGTCGACTGACAAGACCGGTACTCAAGGTTCGCGACGGTAAAGCGTTAGTAACTCGAGACATCATTGTTCGTTTAGAAAATAAGGAATTAGAATGGAACGATCTTGTGACTTCCTGTAAATTGGACGAATCTGTCATTGAATATATTGACCCAGAAGAACAAGGTTATGCAATGATTGCAATGAAAACCAAGAAAACTTATCTGCAGGACCCAAACACGAAAATGAACTTTACACATTGTGAAATTCATCCGAGTACTATTTTCGGTGTGTTGGCTTCTTGTGCGCCGTTCCCAGAACACAATCAATCACCGAGAAATACTTATCAATGTGCCATGGTAAAGCAAGCCATCGGAATTTATGCGATGAATTTCGACCAGCGAATGGACAAGACTTCCTATGTATTGTCGTATCCTTCGAGACCTTTGGTAGATACACGACTCATGAATTTCATCCATTTGAATCGCATTCCTTCAGGATGTCAAGTACACGTGGCAATTGCTTCGATGACAGGTTACAATCAGGAGGATAGTATTCTAATCAACGAGGCGTCAATTGGGCGAGGACTCTTTGGTGCCACCATTTATCACACCGAAAAAGACGAAGATAAAAATATCATTCGCGACGAAATAATCCGGTGCAAACCGGACCCAACAAAAACACGATCCATTAAATATGGAAATTATGACAAACTAAATCCTCAAGGATTTATCGAAGAAAATACACTAGTTGAGAACCGCGACATCATTATCGCTAAGATTATTCCTATCAAGGAGAATCGAAATGACCCGACCAAGACAATCAAATATGAGGACCAGAGTAAGAGTTTCCGTACTACAGAAGAAACTTATATTGATAAAAATTACACGGGTAGAAATGGAGATGGATATAATTTCGCCAAAGTACGCGTGCGCACATTCCGCAAGCCGGTACTTGGTGATAAATTCGCATCACGCAGTGCACAGAAGGGTACCATCGGTAACATCATTCCAGAGAGAGACATGCCCTTTACCAAAGATGGGCTCCGACCTGACATTATTTTGAATCCACACGCGATTCCTTCGCGCATGACGATTGGACAATTGAAGGAAACGCTATTAGGTAAAGTCTTGTTAGAATTAGGTATGTTTGGTGACGGCACCAGTTTCGGCGATTTAAATGTCAAGACCATCACTGAAGAATTACAAAAACTTGGTTATGAAAGTTATGGAAACGAAGTCATGTACAATGGTATGTCAGGAGAACAAATGGAGATGAGTATTTATTTCGGTCCAGTATATTACCAGCGATTGAAACACATGGTGAATGACAAACAACACAGTCGTTCGATTGGCCCGATGGTGAATTTGACACATCAACCAGCAGAGGGCAGAAGTCGTGATGGTGGATTCCGTATTGGAGAGATGGAGCGTGATGTATTATTGTCACACGGAATGACAAAGTTTACACGCGAAAGACTCTTTGATGTATCGGATAAATATAGTGTACATATTTGTAAGAAATGTGGTATGATGGCAGCATTCAATGATGGTAATAAAAATAAAATGTATACAAATAATGATTTCTCAGTTCATTTGTGTCGTACTTGCGGGAACAAAACCGACTTTGCTTTGGTAGAAATGCCATATGCAAATAAACTGTTGTTTCAGGAATTACAAACCATCAATGTTGTACCTCGAATAATTACAGAATAATAGTAAAAATATACCATATAAAAATCCACATACTTTTGTATATGAGTGTTACAGTACCAGATAATACAATGATTAATGATATAAGAATTGCTTCTCAATTCAAAGGATTCTCTTTTTCCGAATTTAAAAAAACAGAAGTTAAAAATCAATTCATTGAAACAATGACAAAAGGGAAAATCGAACCCGCTTGTTATTGGTGTGCTGAATTATTATGTGCGGGACATTTTACCGACATATGGGAATGTATTTTGTATTATTTTGGAAAACATATTCATATTGGTAACCCTAAAATTGCCGTATATTTAGAAAAAAGATACATTATTTTTAGAAATATTATCCAACAGGGATTTTTTATTAACGATTACGAATTACGCAATCATGGGACGATACGAAAATTATTTGCCGAAATCATTGTGGTTTTATCAATTTCAGCCAAAAAACAAAGTTTTGAAACCATTAAAATTGATCGTGTGGAAGAATTCGATATTACACAAATGTCAGACCGTCTCAAAGCGCCAAGTACACATTTTGTGGATGAAATTTTTTTACCCAAAGACCCCAAAGAATTGTTTATTGCTGTGAATGAATTTGCGTATCATGTTTCGTCAGAAAAGAAAAATATGACATCAGCGTGTTTCTGGATTGAATGGATAATTGAATTTGATTTGATTTGTAAAAACAGAAAGGAACCAGTATTTTGCGAAAGACGAAATTACAATGTGGAGAACAAATATCAGAAAGACATTATTTGGATGTTTTGGGATGTAATGATTCACTACGGAAAAAAAATGGGGCTATACATTGAGAATATATTGGCTTCATTACAAACACTATTTTGTATTAAATATACAACAGGGGCTTGTAAAAAACGCAAATATTTATTATATTTTGCTGTGGAATTATTGACAGAGTCAGTTCCAACAAATGTTGAATTAATTTCAGACAAGGCTATGATAGAAACTGTTACAGAAAAAATACATCAAATCTACAAACAAATAAAAAAGAATGAACACAGTCCTAATACAGATTATTTATTTAAAAATTTAGATTCCCAGAATAGTTTCGCACAGTCAGTTAAGAAATTGGAGATGTTACAAAATATGGATTTTGTACCTAAACAGGAGGGGTAGTTTCATTAGAATTACCACTGATTCGCTGTTGTGCAATAGTAAAATATTCAGTATTCAATTCAATGCCAATGAATTTGCGTTCGGTTTGTTTGCAAGCAACACCAGTCGTACCACTTCCCATAAAAGGGTCTAAGACAGTCGCACCCTTTTTACTGAAGATTTGTATTAAATGTTCCATGAGTTTCACGGGTTTGACAGTAGGATGTGTGTTACTCTCACCTTTCTCGGCTTTTTTCGGTTTATCGATTAAGAAATTTTTGTCATATACTTCATGGAATTCTTCTGTAGTCACAATATTCGCAGGTACTTTTGTGCTGTCGATACCGACCTTGTGTGAGAAATCAATGAGACCAGTCTTGAAATTTAATTCGTTTTTTACAAAGGTGTCTTGAACAGGTTTCATAGCCACACAGATTGGTTCGCAACATGATTTAAGCATAGGGGTTTTAAAATCTTTATATTCTTCTTTGAGTGCGACTTTTTCCTCTTCGGATATTTTTAATTTTTCTATGAGATGATTTACACTCATGCCTTTGGGCATACTGTGACTATATACCCAATTAATCATATCACGAACCTCGAATCCAGCAATTTCACATGCCATGGCGATTGCGTGATAGAGTCTAGGTGACGAAAAGGAGAGGAAATATGCACCGGGTTTCATTTTTTGAAATAGAAGTCGTGAAACTTTCAGATAAAAATCAAAGAGGTTTTTCACCTGTTTTTTATCGAATTTCATTCCTTTTGGTAAATGTTTGATATGACTATTGGGTTCAGATGCAGAAACCGTCTTTGCACTCCATTTATTGTCTAATCCATCGATGAAATATGGAGGATCGGTAATTACACAATCTATGGAATTATCGGGATAACTTTCCAACTGTTCCAAACAATCACCTTGTAACAATACGACTTCAGGATTCATTATCAATATATTAGTGTAATTATATTGATAATATTATATTGTTTTGGAAAATTCAATTTTTTACCAATCAACTTCGCTAAAAGTATTGCTACAATCGCTATGACTAGGTCGTTGTTTTCCTAATCTCGGTGTAAATCCGTACCAAGTATCCAATCCCTGTAAAATATTCCAAGCGATGTCAATCGCATAAAGCCAATGATGATTTGTGTCTTCAAATCTTTGTGAAGCTTTTTCAAATACATGGATTAATCTATCATAATAATGATGGTTAACAATGTAACCGGATGTCGTTAGAGATTTGCGTATCTTGAACAAGAATTCTTCCGGACATGATTCATAATCATGTAAATGATAGGAAAGTAGACAAACATCAAAGTCAATGTTCTCTAGATTCGAAATAAAATTCTTTGTAATATCTGAAGACTCAGTAAACATAAAATCATCTTCAAGGATCATAATGCGCTGGTACCCTCTCTCTTTGGCAATTCGGAGAACCCCAGCATGTGAACGACCACATCCTACACCACCAATAGTAGGATGATATACCGCAGGAAATCGTTCGTAATTGGTAAATCCGTGGTTCTCCAATTCCGTCTCAATTTCCTGTTTTCGGTCGATACGATGGTCTAAATTAATATAAAAAATTTTATCAATATTCATAGTTATATGGAGTTAATTGTATTCTTTTATTTGTATTTTATACCAAATATATATTTACAAATGATTTAAACATATTAATGTAATAATATTAATAGTAGCCATAATCATGTCAACCGATTCTCTTATTGTAAAATTTTACGAAGTTCTCGACGAAAAATGTGATAAACATTGTTATGTGTTTTACGACCATAATTTGAATACTTATGCGATTCGTGGAGGGAAAAAAGGCGGTAAATCTTACCGTCAATCATATTCATTCTACTGTGACGATAAATATGAAATTTATAATTTTTTAGAAATAATCTTTTCAGATGCGCAAAATTTGATTTTTTCTATATTGAGACACCATAATTTACCATTTAATTCTGATAATATTGATTATAATTTTTTGATAGAAAGTGAGATTAATAAGACTAGTGATGTTATTGCGTCCAAATTGTTAGTTAGTACCTTGAAATCTCCAGAATCTAATTTACCAATGCCCGTTTTCAACTACGATGTGTATACCAACGATGAATCTCGAGATACAAATAACAAACGCACAGTTGGCGGATTTATCACAACACTATTGAATACAATTTGTAATGTTTGTAACGATTATTAGGTAGACGATGGAATTATACCATTTTCTGAACAAAACTCATTCGATTCCGAATCATTAGTTCCCAAGACGGCTTTGCCGTCTCGGGAACTAATGTAAATCAGTGCCCCAAGAACGTAATTTGTTTGTCATTATATTGAATTATATAATTTATTTTTTATATAATTCAATTTTTTATCTAAAAAGCTGAGCCAAACGAACCACCCAATACCGCATTGGCAGCCATAGGACCAGATGGCATAGCATAATCACTCGAACCACCGTCGTTACGCATCATATAGTCGTACCCTTCGGCGATCGAAGCGCGTGCCGGTTTATTGGTTGCGGTGGGTGCTGGAGGGAACACACCACCCTGCATCATTACATTATCTAAAAAATCGGCTTGACTAGGTGCGTGTCCACCCATGGGCGTACTAACGCGTACACCGTTTTTAACCGATTTTTTTTTATCATTTTCATTATCACCACCGTTCCATAATTCGCTAATGCGGTCAACAATGATATTTGCCTTAATACCCATTTTAGATTGAATGCTGAGAACAATGATCAAAAATCCTAAAATAATATTGGTTAACACCATGTTTTCGTATTTGAATCCGCTGTAGGTAGGAAAGAATGTGATAATACGATGAATGACAATAATACCACAGAAAATAACAATCATTTGAATAAGAATTTCGATGATTATTTCTAAACTAGACTTGTCAGGGTCCGCTTCTGGTATGAATCGTTGTATCGTTTTATTCAAAATAACTACAGGTATGAATCCAAGTACAGCATATTGGACAATATTCAATATTTCAGCTTTGTCTTCATCCGCTGAAGAAAACACATGATTTATAAAGGATTTTTTGGATAAATCTCTAGCTTCCTGTAAAATATCCATTATCTGTTCTATATAGTTTTGGATAGAAAAAATATATAGAGGTTAAATTATAGTAATTGTCAAGATGAATCATAATATTTTAGAAAACAAAATTATAAATACTCAACATAATAAAAAATTTTCACCAAATAATACTAAAAATTTCAAGGCAACACAAAATGGTCCGTTTGATATAAATAATATTGGTGTAATAGAACAAAAATATGAAACCGCTAAAAAGGAAAATTTGTCTTACTGGGAACAACTTAAAGAAAAGCTTGTTGGAAAACATAAAACATTATATCAAGAGACAAACAATATCAATATTGTTTTCGAGAATAATAAGAATAAGTTCGGTATTCGTGGTGATTCAGTGTCAGGTATCACCACTAATCCGCAACGCAGAACGAGTTTTTCCAAAATACAAGATGCATTTAAACAAAATGGTTTTTCTGGTGCTGTTCGTATATTTACGAATAAACCAATTTCTGATATGGAGTATAAAACTGAAACTCCCATTAAAAATAGTGTTATACGAAGCAGACAATCATCCGAAAAATCAACATCATCAAATACATTACCTGTAAGGATATCTTTTTCCAAAATATGTAAGGATTTGTCTAATAATAATATTGCACGAAGTCGTTCGTCTTCAGAAAGGTCTACATCTTCTCAAACACTTATGTCGAGAGTATCTTTTTCGAGAGCATTAGATGCGAATAAAATTGTAGACGAAATCCCTACATCATCATCTTCTTCAACCATAAAAGAAAATTCCGAGATTCTTATGAAATGTTCACAAAAAAACAATTCTAAATTTAGTTTTATCACAACCAATAAAAAGGACAATAATCCTATTATACATAATAACAACAGTAATGAAGAATTAAATGCACCAATATATCACGAAGAAATACAATATATGAATTTAATTCGCGAAATCATAAATACAGGGTACAATGAATGTGGTAGAAATGGCGACACACTCACTAAATTTGGTTATAGTATGCGTTTTTCATTGAGGGACGGTACGATACCTATATTGACCACGAAAAAGATAGCATGGCGGGTGTGTTTTGAAGAACTGTTCTGGTTCATCCGTGGTGCAACCAACAACAAGGAATTACAGAAAAAAAATGTGCATATTTGGGATCAGAATTCAAGTCGTGAATTTTTGGACAGCCGTGGTCTCTATTATTTGGAAGAGGGGGACCTGGGACCTATATACGGATTTCAATGGCGTCATTTTAATACAGAATATACAGACTCAAACAAATGTTATCAAGGTGAAGGCGTCGATCAATTGGAACAAATCATCGAAACATTGAAGAATCCTGAAACACGCAGTTCTCGCCGCATGATTATGACGGCGTGGAATCCTTGTCAGAACAATTATATGGCACTACCACCTTGTCATATTTTAGCCCAATTTAATGTGAGAGAGAACAAATATCTGTCGTGTGCACTGTATCAACGCAGTGGTGATGTGGGGTTGGGTGTCCCATTTAACATAGCATCTTACAGTTTATTGACACATATTTTAGCCAAACATTGTGGTTTAGAAGCCGACGAATTTATTCATTTTTTGGGAAATTGTCACATTTATAAAGAGCATATTGCACATTTAAAACAACAGATTAAATTAGAACCTAAGTCTTTCCCAAAAATCGAAATTAATATGATACACGATTCGATTGATGATTATTGTTTAGATGATATTTCTTGGATAAAACCATATGAATCGCATCCAGCGATAAAAATGATTATGAAAGCATAAAAATAATATTAATATAAAAATCCGTTTAAACATAACATGTTTATTTTTAACATATTATATATTCAAAATGAATAATGCTAATGCTGCTGCGAAAGCCCGTCGAGCGGGTATAAAACCAACCACACCTGTCACCGCAGCACAAGGTCAAGCTACGAACGCCCAAAGTACAAATGGTTCTGCAGGACTCACTTTGCCCCAAGTGATTTCGGTAATTGACCGTCGATTGAATACTTTAGAGACTTTTATGAAAGAGACCAAGGAGAACCCAGTCACAATGTCTCTCGATGAAGATGGTGACGGTGGGGAAGATGGTGTCGTAGACGGTGCTGGTGTAATTGTGCCTGCTGAATTCAATGCATTTGTTGATGAAATTAACAACCGTTTTCAGATGTTAGCAACTGAGATTGAAACCTTGAAAAATGCTCTGTTGAAATTGCAGACTTTTACCATGGATGTTAATAAATCTCTTTTGGAAAAAACTGATGTATTGGTGCCAGTCAGTGTGAATGAAGCTGTAGTACCTTTACCTGAAATCACGGTCGCCGATGTTGTACCGGACCCAGTGTCAGTTGCCGATGAATCAGTGGTCGAACCAGAGGTTGTCGAGGAACCCTCAATATAAATAATAAGTAAGATAAAATATAAAAATTTGATTTTATACTTTATAAAATTGGCGTTAACAGAATGTCCGAAAATAATCTACTGAAAATGGTCGAAGAGTATCAAACAACATATTATTCACAAAACCGTAAAAACTTTTTTTTCAAGAGTAAACAGAAGATGGAATGTGCGTCACAAATTAGTCAAGAATTCGACATTAACCATCTCCTCGAAAAAACTGTTTGTTTGGTGCCTGATAGTAATCGAGTGTATTTCGATTACACCGTGTTCAAGTTGTATGGAAATCCGGAAAATTACATGTTGGTAGTCAATTATGTGTTGTCGGTCCTTACACATTGTATCAATACTTTTGGTGAGTACGAACTCCATGTAAATTTGAATTCGTTTACTATCACGGCGGCGGAAAGATATCGCACAGTCATAGAAATGTTTTGCAATGAATGTTTGAAAAATCATACGCGATATGCAAGTAAGTTGATCAAGATGTATATTTATAATTCACCGAACATGATAGAACACGTGACAGGACTTTTTGGTAACTTGATAGACCCGATCATTCGAGAACGGATGGTATTATATAATAAGGAGGAAACTGGAACCAAGATCGAAGAATTATTTCGTTAAAAAATTATGAAATAATTACTCGATATTCTGGAAGACAACACAGTGGTTAATATATATACGTGCAAATCCATACTGAACCGGATGCACCGTTACTACCCGCACAAGGGTAATTTTGATTACCATCATTTATAATTCTATTTCCAGCACCTGCGCCTCCCCATCCATACAAGGTTTGTGCTGGTATATAATAAGGGGCGGGAGACCCATTAACCGTTGTGGCATTGTTGGTGTTAAAACCATAATAAACAATTGCACCGTTCCCACCCAATTTTCCATTGAAAGAGTAACCAACAACATTAACAGTACCACCACAACCACCTGTTCCAAATCTATAAGTAGTAGATTGTGCCCATAAATATCCTGACCCACCACTACCTAGAACATAACTATTTGTAGTTCCACCCACACTTGTTGCACCACCACCACCACCACCACCCCAATTAACAAAATTTTTTTTACCACCACCGCCATTATTCGCTAAACAAGTTAATCCGTGTGAATTTGTTCCGTAGCTTCCCGAATTAGCACCAACAGAATTACCAAGATCACTCGCAACTTCTTGACCACCAGCCCCACCACCACTACCACCACTTGTCGGTGTTGTATTATTTGGAGAAGTACCGTGTCCACCTCCTAAAGCGATTTCTGTGATTCCACCGCCGATAAAACTGGTAGAATCACCATTTGTGGCAAAATTACTTGTATTATCGGTTGCACCTAATCCTCCAGAACCACAATTAATAGTATAAGTAACACCAGCAGTTAAAGAAAGAGTACCGTATTTAACTTCACCACCACCACCACCACCACCAGTTCCACCATTATATGGTGATGAAATGTTATAATATAATGCGCCACCACCACCACCGCCACCAACCATTATAATATCTACATTAATATTTCTATCAACATAAAATGTTCCTGAACCTGAAAAACAAACACAATTTTGATAAATGGTAGATGACATATTTGTGAATGAAGAATATGAACCTGTACTTGTTGCGGTCACAACAATCCCGACAACATTAAGTGTCGAACTTGTTGTAAAATTACTACTATTCGTTGCTGTAACAATTAATGCCCAATATGGCCCACCTGTTAAACCAGTAAATGATGCGGTTCCTGCACCGGACGAACTCGGTGTAACAGTTGAACCATTTATTGTATATGTAGTAGTTACTGTTAATAGAGAAGTACCTCCAGACCATGTTACACTAAATCCTGAAGTAGTAACAGAACCCACCACATAAGCAAGACCAGTAATTGCTGTTGGTGGAGGATATACGGTTAATGAAGAACTGTTTACACAACCACTCACATTTCTTGCGGTTACAGATATAGGCCAAGTAGTCAAGTAAGTTAATCCTGTAAATGTAGCAGTTCCTGCTCCTGATGAACTGGGGGTTATAAATCCTATTCCGTTAATGAAAAATGAATTTGTAATTGATGTACCAGTACCGCCCGACCATGTTACTGTAAATCCTGAATAATTAATGCTTGAAACAGCTAGACCTGTTATCGCTGATGGTAATCCAAAAAATACATTTGCAGGAACAGTCGCCAAAACAGTTTTAACATTAACAGCAGCAAAACCATTGCAAGATAATCCATTTATGGTAGTGAATGATCCAGACATGAATACGATATTTGAAGATGGTGAATATGCCATGGATGAACAAGTACCATTTAGCGTAACAAAAGTCTGCCAACTTACTGTGTTTTCATTCCATATAGCTGTATATGATGCTGTTATACCACCGACTGATGTAAATGAACCTCCTACATATAATATTTTTCTTAAATTATCATAAGCCATGCAATACAACTGTAGAACAGCTGTGAATCCGGTGCCCAATGCCGAAATAATACCCGTTGTGGTATTTATCCTTAAAACATAATTACACAGGTTATTGTTACCATCTGTAGAAACAAATGTATTTAGTTGATAAGGCATATAAAAAAACTGATTAGACGCCAATATAACGTTAGTATAATTAGAAGAGATACTGTTTGCAGAAAATGTATATAATGCTGTGGATACATTTGTGGATGGACTATATTTGGCTACATAATTCCAATATTGACCCGAATATATTAAACTATAAACATAATTATAACTAGGGTCAATACAATTAAATATCCCACCAGGATAATTCGAATATAAAACATTTAATGTGGACGGTGCAACAGGATAAACACCACTGTCCTTAACTATTGCACCCATTTGTCCGAATGAATACCAATAACTTTGTGGTGGTGCATTTGATGGATATATATGAGCCAAATATAATGTATCATTGTTGTCAAATACGCCTTGATAGAACCCTCTACCACACGGTCCCCAAACAGGAGAATTCGGGTATACCATGGTAAGTGAACTACCTGTGAGAGAACCATAGCAACACTGAAATCTATTTGTATCACCATCAATGTTTTGAAAATTCCCTAACACGTATACATTTGTATTTGTTACAATTAACCAATTAAATCCGTTACTATTTGTCGTATTGTATGAAGTGGTCGCATATGATTTATCAGAAAATGTCACACGTATTACACTACCTGCGCTAGATATCACAAAAAGATATGTTCCAATTGAATTAGTGGTTAAGTTGGTTACACCAGCCAGATTAGCTACATTTAAACTTTCTGTAATTGGTATTGCATATATACTAAGTTTCTTTGTAACAGTACTATTTATTGATGAAAATATGGATATTGGCATATTATCAAACTCACAATATATTAATATTAACAATTAATTCTTAATATTAAAACTCGTTAAAACTAATAAAATCAATCTCCAACAAAATATATATAAAATGTCTACATTGTCATCTTTCGTCATTTTCATATTGATTCTTTTAGTGTATATTCATATAACCGCTCAATTCAAGAAAAGCGAAGATTTAGAAATATACGAAGCAGATTACAATTCTAATCAACAAATTCAAGATATTTGCGACATCCGACAACCGGTTCTCTTCAACATCCAACAATCAAATCCCGCTTTTTTCGAACACAACATTTCGGATCTTCTTCTCCATTCCAAGACCGACTACGAAGTTCATGTGAAAGATATTCGCGACAACCAGTCTGGTGATTCTATACTCTTGCCTTTTCGCAGTGCCAGTGGTCTCATGGAGTCCGACGACAATGGTCGATTTTATTCCGAGAACAATTTTGAAGTGACCACAGATATCATCGAACACCATTATCAGTCTATGGATGAATTACTAAAGCCTAAATTCACGGCTCAGACCAAATATGACATTTTATTTGGGTCAAACGGTTCCCACACGACCACACGCTACCATACCCATTATCGCCACTTTTTGTGCGTCCAAACGGGCCGGGTCACAGTGAAAATGACGCCATTCCGTAGCCGAAAATTGTTGCGTGTGGAGAACGACTACGATAACTACGAATTCCGTTCTCGAATCGATGTGTGGAAACCACAAGAACAATATATGAATGACATGGAACAATTAAAATTTTTGGAATTCGATGTGCATCCTGGTTTTGTTTTGTATGTACCTCCCTACTGGTTTTACAGCATTAAATATCACACAACGGATACTGGCTCAGCACTTGTTGCAGGATTCACTTACAATTCTGTGATGAATTTGGTCGCAAATTCGCCACAATGGGCCATGTATTATTTCCAACAATATAATACGACAAAAAAGACGGTAAAAACAATGGATTTGGAAAATATGACAAACAATGAAAACAAGGAAGGTATTTCGAGTTCTAAATCGGTAAAAAAATCAGAACAAAGAGATGTTGATGTGATTGTGACAGACGCGCCATTAGAACCTACATTAGATTTCACAGAAAGAGCCAACGACCAAGTTCATTCATAAAGCATTCCATCTATATAACAGACACTAACACTTCCTTTTTATTCTTTTTTGTTTTTCTAGCAGCCTGTTTTTCTGCTTTTTTTGCTAACATAATTTCCTCTTTTTCCCGTTTTTTGGTTTCGCGAATGCGTACTTGTTCCTGTTTCTTCACATCACGCACGCGTTCTCGTTCCAACATCTTGGCACGCTTGGCAAGTTCGTGTAAGCGGATTTTCTCGGCCTTTTGGTCTTCTTTGTTTTTTGCATTTTGCGTGGCTTCTTCAGAAGCGCCGACCAATTCATCCATAATTTTTGAATGATATTTATTCACCAACCCTTTCACAGAATCAGATTGTATACCAGCAGCATTGGCGTAACTCAAGGTTTTACGCAAGCGTTTTTCTTCGTTGGCGATTTGTTTCTTTTGTTTCGCATCTTCACTCATAGCCTTTTTGTATGTTTTACGAATCTTGGCCGTTCTCTTATTGCGGTCCTTTTCAACATTCGAAATGTTCGTAGTAATCAATTTTTTAGACTGTACTGTTTCTTTTTTCCTCATTTTCATAGTAACACGATATGTTTTGCGTTCATCGCGAATAATCATATTGATTACATTGCGTTCAACCTCATTCAAATCATGTTTTAACAATGTTCTCAAATGTTTCATACGCTTTTTGTAGTTTTCCGACAGATTTTTCAATTGACTATCCAAATCCTGTAATTCATTGTTGTGTTGTTGGATTTGTAAATTATATTGTTGTATCACTGGATGAGCATCAAATTGGTTTTTATCTGTGATTTTCATAGCACATTTATTCTTGATTTGATATAACAATGTTTTTTTGTATTCATTATATTCTGCATCCAGGTTCTCCATATTACCCTTGATACCCATCAAAGTATCTCGCTTGGACGCACCTTTGATTTTGATGTCATCGCGCACCTGTTTGATTTTATCACGAATGTCTTTCAGTTCATCTTTGGCCGCCTGAACCAGTTCACGGATGTTTTTATTTACGATTTTATCACACATTTTTTGCGAGGGTCCTTCCAGTTCTCCACATATTTCCTCTTTCATAAAAGAGAACTTTTTGGCATTAATCTCCGCTATCTCACCTTGAATTTTCTTGTTCTCTTCGACAAGCTGATTCTTAAGTTCCAAAATGTCTGAATCCAAAATATTACGAACAATTTTGCGGTCGAATTTATGAACTCGGTCCATGTCGCTCGTAATCGGCACATTGACATAGTGGAGACGAGGTTGTGAAAATTGTCGGGCATCTTTTTCTCTATTCAAATAACTAATATATCCCGAAATATCATCGAGATAGTCTGCCCGACCCTTTTCTGTAAAAGTGCCGTGGTCGTCCAAATATTTGTCCGAAAAATTGGAAAAATCTGCTGGCATTTGTTCTTCCTCTTGTTTGCATAAATTAACCAATTGAATGAGTTCCATAGGATTTTGTGTAACAGGTGTAGCCGTCATCAAGAGAAGTCGTACAGAATCTTGTCCAGAGTATTTGTAAGAATACATAAGAGCCTGGTGCAAAGCATTCATATCGGGTTTTTCCAAGGACGACAAATCGCCACCACCGTACAATTTATGTGCCTCATCAATAATCAACAGCGTTTTGCGCAAAGGGTCTTCTTTACCGTTGATTTTGACCAAGGTTTCGTAGAAGGAGTTCTGTTTCGAGACCAAATTACTGAATTGTTTGTACGACATCGGACGAATACGCCAAGCTTTGGAGAGCAGACGCATGCGTTTGCTTTGGTCGGTGGGAATTTTCAGGTCCGTGTGTTGCATTTGATATCGAATACTTTCATTGCATACTTGGTCGAACATATTTTTCCATATGTCGTTTTTGAGGGTGGTACGAGTTACCCAAAGTATGGTGTAGCCTGCTTTTTCAAAATTGGTAGTTGCCGCTGCAATTGCCGAGCAGGTATTATGTGTAACCGTAAAATCACCCATAAGATAACGACGATTTTTGTCAATACAAAATCCGTAATAATCCCCTTTTCCTACAGGACAAATCGTTACACCAGTTAATAACACATCTTTAATCTGTGTCCTTTTTTCAGCTCGTTTTCTAGTTAATAATGTTGGTATTTCATCTAAATTATTACCACTTATTGTTATAGAATTATATAGTCCAGTTTTTTTTTCACCTTTATACATACACGATTTTTCACTCTTCTTATTATAAGCCGCAAACCCGAGAGAACGCGCCAAGAATAAAATATCTGTGGTTATTTGATCGGATTTTTGTGAAATACTAAACATTTTTCCACGTGAACAATAATAACCATCAGTATCTAATATTCCTGCCAATAATTTCAAACGATTTTCTCTAGAATTACATTTATAATCGTAAGGAATATGTTTATTATTGATTAAATTATATTTATGCAATTCGTCCATTAACAGATTCGTTTTACATGTACCATTTTTAGATAAACGATAATCGTATTGTGATTGATAATTTAACATTAAACCATATTTACCTGCGGTATCTCTCAAATATTTTAGTATTTTTGCATCTTGACTTGAAAATACATTCGATTCCGAATCAGCGAAGCTGATTCTTGCATCGGATATCGAATTCAAATCCGCACCGCGTAGCGGTGCTGCCTTGAATTCTCCAGAACCTCGTTTGGAACCATCACCAATCCAAAGTCCGATAATATATGGGTCAAATGATAAAGGTTTTTCTTCAAAATCAACTCCTTTTCTATACCCTTTTAAATCTCTACGTAATGACTCCGATAACTTAAAATAATCTTTGACTTCTATTTCCAATATTCGGTCTTCTTCATTAAATTTATTTAAATAGTTCTCTGCTTCTTCTCGGGTTTTGAAACTATTTGAAACTATTTTATATGTTTTATTATCGATCATGGTTGTTTTAAACGGTTTATTGGGTTGTCTTTTGGAAACATTTATAATAGCGCCTCTACCACTATATTTTAAACATAATATATGTTCCGAATTAACAGTATATTTTTCACCTTTTACAGGAATAATATCATACATTTCGTCTTGACCATTCGCCAAAGATAAAACCTTTCTTGGTGTTGAGTCATCACCCATTAATACATCACCAACATTCACATCCTGTACCATTTTAATTGTACCGTCATGCATTAAAATAGGTGTGTTTTTGGCGTGACATTTTCCTGTACCTACACTATGATATAACAGCATACCTTTGACAGATTGTGTGGGTGTGAAATAATGACGAATAAAATCCTGTGTGGGTGTGTAGTTCAAGACTGAAGAACCACCCGTCTTTTCAGCACACAGGTTCTCCATTTTCACAGGGTCCCATGCAAATTCACCATAACGGTCACGAATGAATCTGCGCATGCCTTTAAAACCTAAACGCCCGTTCATACCTACAATCTCTTGCGTATTAACGATTCTAGGAGGTTTAGACGATATGCGTAATTTTGGTCGGGTCAGCGTGCGAAGCACGCAACCTTGAACCACCGAAGGTGGTTCTGAGGGGGCGTTTACGCCTCCAACATTGCGAAGCGATAACTCTCTAGGTGACCGTAGGTCACCGGAAGAGTTTGGTCCACCACCTACAATTATATCAGATGAATCGTCTTCGTCTCTTGAGGCCACAGCAAAATTATGCACATTCTCATTGAGTTCATAATCTACAGAACCGAATATAGTGTTTTTTTCCAAATCACTGGCGAAAGTCAAGAGACGAACATCCAAATTCATGGCTTTCAAATACAGGTCCATGGCGGTTTCGGCACCCAACAAACTTTTACGAATGGATTCCTGAATAGTCAAATCATAAATAAAAATATGCAAAGGCCAACCTTGTGTAGGATGGAATTCCAGACCTTTTTGTCCGCAGGTTCTCGTTCCTCGCCCAATCACCTGTTTTTGGTCGGAGGCGACAACCGATGGTTCAAAAATATGAATGTATTTTATATCAAACAAATCAATACCTTCCTTGAACCCACTATCCAGAATGATAAAACGCACCAATTCACCCTGTATATTTTCAGGACGCTGATTAAATTTACTCAACATTGATTTTTTCATGACTACTGAAATAGGTTGGTCGTACACACTTACAGAACACATCATGTAGAAGTTCTCATTGGTCGTGGTTGCGAGCGTGCTGTCGGACAACAATTCAATTTTATTGTAGCGTTTTCTGGATTTTTTGGATGGACCTTCATCATCGCCCTCTTCTCCATCATTATCCACAGCTTCTTCTTCCGCACCGCCTTTTTGTCGCGGTAATTTAAGAGATGCGCCATAACCTAGATGAAATCCCTTGGCGATAAACGCCGATGCCAACATTTTAGCGCCGTAAGTTCCCGATTTCAAATCCGAAAAAATAAAGTGTTTGAATAATTTGCCGTGTTTTTCTTGATCTTTTCGGTCCAAATCCTCGATTTTCGAGATAAGTGCGCTGAGTTTAGGTGAATAATCAGGTATGTTCTCCAGAAGCAAATTCGGATCGAAAGTTTCGTCGTCAAATTTAAATTTGTTGTCTCCTCTGGACCAATTGGATTTTTTACGAACACATTCTGGGTCAAATGTATGAACGGATTGTTTTTCTAAATTAGGTTCCATTTATATAACGATTGTTCTATAGTATAGGGTAATATAAAAAGGGTAAATATTTTGTGATAATAATATATATTATTAATGTCAACGGTAACACCTTTATTGGATTCGGTATTATCGTCATTAAAGTCTGGTATACCACCAATAGTAGTAGCAAAAGAAGAAGAAGAAATGAAAAATGAAATAAAATCAATTAAAATTGATTTGTCGGAATTAAAAATCAAACTCACTGAACTTATTGGTTTTTTTGGTGATGAATACGGTAAATTGAAAGAATGCATAACATTTATTGATAAAATAGAACAAGATTTAAACTCCATAAAAACAGAAATAGATTTAAAATCTGTAAAACAAAAAATAACAGAACTAAAAAAAAATGTAGAAACAGAATCCGAAAAAATAGCCTATAAATATTCAGACAATTCAATAGATGTATTGACAAACGAATTGAGAGAACTAGAACTGCAATATTTGTATAATACCAGAAATTCCGAAAAAAAAGAAGAAGAAAAAAAATTAACAGAAGAGTTTGAAAAAAAACGAGACGAAAATAAAAAACAATTGAATGACGAAAAAAAATTTCTGAAAAATATTCAAAGTGAAAGTATCGGTGGAAAAAAATCTAAAAAATCCAGAAAAACCAAGAAATCAAAAAAATGTAAGCGACGAAAAACAAATCGTCGTCGTCGATAAAAATATAAAGAATTATATTTCTCATTCGCAATCAATACCTAACCATTTGTCGAGAACCGACCAAGGTTGTTCATCAGGTTCCATATCATAAAGATTACGAAATTCTTCTTCGTAATCTTCATGCACAAACTGTATTTCTCGTCGAGGATGGTCCGCTTCACCACCAAATTTATTAATTCGTGTTGCCCACAATGGACATTCGGCAGCCAAATACAACCATAGGTCACGCCAATCTTCGACCTGTGATATTCGAGAACCAGGTTCTCGATAACAAGGATAAATACATACCTCTCGTGGTAACTTCCACATTTTGGTGATATTATGAGTTGGTGTTTTGTATTTTTGTATGGCTTCAGTTTTGATAACAATAAACAATATTTTTTTCACTTCTACCAAACTCTCTGGACTTAGTTGTTGCGTACGATACTCGCTCTGCATAATGTTCCATTTTTTATATATTTTACAAAAGTTTGGTTGTCTACGAACAATGTTCTCAATCATTGTTCCGACAACTGCATCCTTAGAAGTGTTTTTGGACCATTCGCTTCGTTTTTTATGTAAAAATGCCATTATTTTTGGTTTATATTCATCTTCCGAATAAAATTCTTGGTATAATTCCACAAGATATTCGACTGTTTGTTTTTTATAGTCGGAGTAATACATCTCATACGCCCAAAATTTGGATTGTTCTGCATCTTTCTTAAAAAGGGAAACACAAAGTGAAAATTCGACATTATGTTTTGGATATAAATATCTTGTTAGAATCATTTTATGTTTATTATATAATTGTTTTGTATTTGTATAAAAAAATCAATCAATTTTTTAATTCCATAGTAAAATTACTGCCCCATTACCGCCATATGAACTGCCTTCATTACTAGTTGCCCCACTACCACCACCACCACCATAACCATTTAAGCCACCATTAGGGGTTTGTAAGCCTCCGCCTGCGCTGTCAGCACCTCCACCTAACCCTCCTAACCCTCTATAAGTACTACCTGGACTCTGATTACCACCAGCACCACCACCGCCATAATAAAATCCACCAAACAAATATCCCTGTCCTCCAGTACCTCCACGACCTCCCATTGTAGTATAGTAATTACCATTAGAACCAGCACCACCAGCACCACCACCACCACCACCACCATAATTATTACCTGAAGAGGTACCACTACTATTATTTCCTGAATAGGACAAGCCAGCAACACCATTGAGATTAGTACTGGCTCCTGAACCAGATTTACCATCATTACTCCCACCATACCCTCCGCCATATCCACCATACGCTGTATCTGTAAAAGACTGAAATACATTTGATGCAGAAAAACTTGTAGAACCGCCATTACTGGCACTTCCACCACTATTACTACTTGGGCCTCCGCCACCACCTATAGAAATAGTATAAGTTTGTGGGTCATTTCTCAAAGTCCTTGCGCCATAACCAAAACCCCCTCCACCTCCACCAGTATAACCACCATTAAAACCTGCACCACCACCACCGCCGTGAGAACCACCACCACCACCACCCACAAGTAAAACTGTAACATCCATAGAATATGTATTACACACAATAGACCCGTTACCCGCAAATTTCAACATATACTTATAAGATTGAGTCGAATAGTATATCCCATTTGATACGCTTAAATTCCATGCATATGGAGAAGATACAGTAATATATTGTGTAGTCGTACTTTGTTGACCGTTCGCACCAGTTATTGTGGCGGTAAAATGATAATCATATGTTGCACCCGGTGTACCGCAAGTTAACCCCGTCCAATAAGTGGACGCCTGTCCCCACGAATTACCAGCACCATCGACCACACTTCCTGTATAATTCGTCCAGTTACCTGCGTTGGCTGTTTGTGTTCCGAACAGACCATCATTATTATATACTGATACTGATGTAAAAGTACCTATAGCGTTAAACCAACCACTATTTCGTCCGTTCCATTGAAAAAACACTGCATTACAAATAGCCGATGTATATGTATTGACTGTGGTTTGACATAAAGAAGATGCAATAAAATATCCGTCGCCATTTTTCGTAGAAAATGTATATGTATATAGAGTATTTGGCGTCAATGAATTATCATTACTACCGTTCCAAGCACTGTTATACGATGTACCTGTTGTGTTATATTTAGTTCCATAACCAGTTGAGTTATTTGATAGGTCAACTGAACTATACCCATTATTCGTCCAATCAATATAAATCGTATTAACTGTTGAAGAACCGTCATTACGAACAGGGCTCAATCCTGTAACTGTGGCCAAAGTATAAATATAACTGTTGTAATTATTAGTAATTGGATTATAAATGCTTGTAAATGGAGTACCTGGATTACCATTGGGATTAAGTGGAATAATTGTATAGTAATACTGTGTATTGTTAGCAAGACTAGTAGTGTCTGTGCTCCCTGTATTATAACCTATACTACCGGACGTCCAACCACTTCGAGCCCAAATATAATTGCTATAAGTGCCAACTGGTGCATTCAAAGTAATATTATTTAAAGCAGAAGGAATTGCAAATGAAGCAGAAGTAATACCTCCCCATGTCCATGTATCTACGGTAGTTTGACATAAAGAAGATGCAACATAAATACCGTCGCCATTTCTTGTAGTAAATGTATATGTATATTTCGTATTTATAGTTAATGCATTATCATTACTACCATTGCTATTGCTATTATATGAAGTCGTATTTATATCAAATGATGTTCCTCCACCTGTGGAATTATTTGTAAGGTATACACGGTTATATCCATTATTAATCCAATTCATATAAACGGTACTGATTGTTGAATTTGTAGCATTGTAGGTTGGATTCAATCCTGTAACTGTGGCCAATGTATAAATATATCCATTATAGTTAGTAGATGATGGGTTGTAAATGCTTGTAAATGCATTACCGGGATACCCAAGTGTATTATATGGTCGAATTGAATAGTTATACTGGATATTATTCGCAAGAGGATAACTATTAAGAGGACCTGTACTATTATTGTCGGTATATGCAGTATTAACAGCTATAGTTCCTGTTGTATAACCATTTCGTGCTAAAGTATAATTTGTGTAACTACCAGATGGTGCATTCAAAGTAATAGAAAGTAAAGTTGTTGGAGTTGCAAATGAAGCCGAAGTAATTTTCGCCCATGTTTGTGTAACTATTGAAGTTTGACATAAGGTAGTTGCATAATAATATCCATCGCCATTTCTTGTAGTAAATTGATATGTATATGAAGTATTTGCTGACAATGAATTATCATTGCTATAATTGCTACTACTATTATAGGAAGATGCTGAACCTTGAAACACTGCACCACCTGTAGTAGTGTTTTGAATCCATACAGAACTGTACCCAATTGTACTAGTCCAAGTCATATAAACTGTGCTATCTGTTGAAGAATCACCATTATTTGGCTGTATAGGGTTCAATCCGGTAACTGTGGCCAAAGTATAAATTTTACCAGGAGTGCCTGCATTATTTGGATTGATAATATTAGTAAAAGGAACACCTATACCAGTTGAATCACTGGGTGTGATAGTATATGAATACTGAGTATTATTAGCAAGACTAGTAGTGTCTGTGTAAGCTGTATTCGCACCTATAGCGCCTGAAGTCCACCCACTTCGAGCCCAAACATAGGAAGAATAAGTACCTGACGGTGCATTCAAATAAATACTATTTAAAGCATTTGGAGACGCAAACGTAGCAGAAGTAAAAGATGAAAAAGTTATAGAAACTGATGTATTATTTGATGATTGATAACCAATAAGATTCACAGGATAACAATTAAAAGTATATGTTGAATTAGACATAGACGAAAATAGTTGACTAATACTATTTGTTACTGTAAAAGTTGTACCACTACCAGGTGATGCTGAGCCGCCACTGAAAGTAATATAAAGTTTTGTAAAGGTACCAGTACATAATATTGTGGCTGACGGGTAAGCTGTAGTATATGTTGGGGTATTACAACTTGCCCAAGTATATGTATCTACAGTTGTTTGACATAACGAAGATGCAACATAATATCCGTCGCCATTTCTTGTAGTAAATTGATATGTATATTTGGTATTCGTTGCCAATGAACTATCGTTGCTGCTGTTAACATTACTATTATAGTATGAACCAGAACCTTGAAACACTGCACCACCTTGAGTAGTGTTTTGAATCCATACAGAACTATACCCAATTGTACTAGTCCAAGTCATATAAACTGTACTAACCGTTGAACTAATGTCTGACCGTGTGGGGTTCAATCCTGTAACTGTGGCCAAAGTATAAATACTACCAGGAGTGCTTGCATTATTTGGATTGATAATATTAGTAAATGGAATACCTAGAACACCATTATAATATGGATTAATTGTATAGGCATACTGAGTATTATTACTGAGACTACTTTGTGAGAAAGCATTACCTGCATTAATACCACCAGATACATATCCACTGCGAGACACCGTATAAGTAGTATGATTACCAGATGGTATACCAATACCAAGAGTAAGTAAAGCGGTTGGACTGGTAAACGATGCTGCGGTGATAGTTGCAATTACTGCAGTAACCGATGTTGTGTTAGATGATGCATAACCAACCGAATTAACAGGTTGACAAGTAAAAATATATGTTGCAGAATTAGACACCGAAGTAAATTGTTGATTAATACTATTTGTTCCTGTAAAAGTTGTACCACTACCAGGAGATGCTGCACCACCACTGAAAGTGATAATAACCTGACTAAAAGCACCACTACATAATATATTAACAGCTGAAGAACTTGCAACCGTAAATGTAGGTGTGTTACAATTTGCCCATGTATAAGTATTTACAGTGATTTGACATACAGAAGATGCCGCAAAATACCCATCACCATTTCTTGTAGAAAATGTATATGTATATGTGGTATTTGCTGTCAATGAACTATCACTACTACCATTGGTAGTGCTATTATATGCGGTACCAGATGCCGTATAATTTCCACCACTTTTGGTAGTGTTCGCAAGGTATAATGAGCTATATCCATTGTTTATCCAATTAATATAAACAGAACTAACAGATGAACTACTGTCTGCCCGTGTGGGGTTCAATCCAGTAACTGGCATTAATGTATAAATTTTACCAGGATTGCCTGCATTATTTGGATTGATAATATTAGTAAATATTGTACCAGCTATGTTAGAAACATTATATGGTGTAATAGTATAGGTATATTGTATATTATTGCTAAGAGCTGTGGGGTCAGTGAATGTACTGAGAGTTTGATTAGTTGATGTATAGCTTCCTTGTGTTCCACCTGTTCGACTAACCTTATAATAACTAAAATTGCCAGCAATTGAATTCAAACTGATAGTACCTAAAGATGTAGAATTAGTAAATGTTGCAGCATAAATAACATTTGTTGATGACTTTCCAACGGAATTAGATACGGAACATAATACTCCATAAGGCATATCGTATAATATATATATTATTATTTTTGCCTCATATTTACCTTGTATTTTTTGCCATTCTGGTTCTCAATAATTCGTGTAAATCGAATTCTTTCATTGGATGATATAAATGCGTTTTTTTGATATCAATTAAATTGAATTCATGACGATAATAGATATGTTGTAATTCATCAGGTGAAACACATATCAGGTTATGATGTTTGGCAATCGTGGGAAACATGGCCTCAATAAAAAAAAGTGATTTATTTTTATCAGCATATTCACGGATATATTTCAATAAATGTGCGGACAAACGCACAGCACACATCATACCTTTATACCACGGTGCTGGATAATTAACAGTAATTTTGTACCAATGCCAATCAGTTGTTAATCCCTCAAAATTTGCCTCCAATGATGCAGAAATAAGGTCACTACTAGGATATTGTAAATCAATTTGAAATAGCGTACTTTCTTTATATAAAAATACATCATCCTCAAAAAACCACACATTATCAAATGTAATATTAAGAATTGAAAAATAATACAATGCTTTATGCCAACCACTGATCGTTTCTTTGGGAAAATCATCGTCAATAAAATGTGAATTTTTATAATCATCATTGTCAATCTGAATAAACCAAATATTCGGATATTTTTTTCCGTATAATTCTTGGTAATTTTGCGAATTATCGTCAACAATCATATATACATCATAATATACGAAAGTACTCAAAAATTCCATCCAACTTTTTCGAGGATAATGTACGATCAAACAAAAAGCATTTCTCATATAATATTTTAACTTATACAATAACAAATAATATTTTTATATAATATATTATAAAAATAATATTAATAATATG
>Ga0136642_1000257_pt1 | contig 31535 bp, 28 predicted proteins | sample LowCatLa1302831Y_FD_115313 | JGI IMG/M metagenome (GOLD analysis project Ga0136642, IMG submission 115313) | Freshwater microbial communities from Lower Cathedral Lake, Yosemite National Park, California, USA - 13028-31Y | ecosystem: Environmental > Aquatic > Freshwater > Lake ... | reverse complement strand
AGCCCCACCCCCAGCCTCAGCCCCATCCTCAGTCTTAGCAGGATATAATAATTTTTTAAAATCGCCGCAATTGCTTCCACTGATCTCTTTTCCGTCGATTTTAAGGCACCAGTGACCCCACGAATCCGGTTTTATAGACGTTACGGCTCCACTTGTGCCCTTTTCAACTTCTACATTGGCTGTAAATACTAAATCTACTTTATTTGTCGTGGATACTTCTGACATTATATTCTATATAATAATAAGAATATAATTATTCGCATCGGATTAGCCTAAATGTATTTCTAACGCCTGGACGTGCGTTTTCCGCGGCGTCCAGATCGACGGCGTTGAGAACGCTTGGCTTTACGCCTAGATTTTTTGCCACCGCGTTTTAATGTTTTGCGTTTGCCTCCGTTTATCGGGATTTCAGGCGACCATGTAAGACCCGGAAGCTTCTTCCATCTGTTATGCGCTTCCTTTATTCTAGCGTATTCACCTGTTTGAAGACTTGTTAGTTGTTTATCAGATGCATCTGCTATTGATTTTAAATAATCATATCTGGGCTTTAAGTTATCTATTTGACTTGCATCAGGTTCAGGTTCTTTTTCTTTAATATCTCTTAACCTTATCGCCTCATTTGTATTATTAATAGAAACTGCATCTTCATTAGAAGTTGTTTTATTAACAGGACCACTTACAGCTACCGCATTACCACCTTGATTTCCCATTTTACCCTTTATAGCATTGTCTAAAATTTCAAGCAATTTAACAGAAGCCACTCCCATGTCTGCATCAATCTTATCTGCTATCGCCTTTTCAGCCGCTGCCTTCTGTTCCGCTTCTTCCCTTTTTCGAAGTTCTTCAGCAAGTCTTGCTGCTTCCGCTTCCGCTTCTGCTTTTTTCCTCTCTTCGTCTGCCTTTTTCGCCGCGTCAGCTGCCGCTGCCGCCGCTGCTGCGGCAACTATACCCTCATGTTCTGCCTTGAATTTTTCATATTCAAGACGTTCAGCTGCGTTTCTTTCTTTGTTATTATTATTTAATAGTTCCTTACTAGCTTCTACATCATTAAAAGCCTTTTCGGTTTTTCATTACTTGCTAATTGTATCTTAAGATTTTGATATTTGAGTATTCCGTGTTTTTCGCCCACAAAAAGATCGATATTAAAATTATATACACCGGCATCTTGAGAGTCTGTTGATAATGATATTCCATCTTTTGTATCTACATTTTCACTATCATTGAACGTTACGTTGGCTTGCAAATTAGATAAATTTTCACCCGAAATATTAAAACTACCGCTGACCTTACAACTATAATCTGGATTGAATGCGTAAGTTGGTCTTTTGACCGATAATACGTATTTTTTGATTTTGTTTTTTATTTCCTCTTCGAGTGGCAATTCATCGACGGCGGTTACGTTTTTGTAAAGTCCGCCTTCCGTATCAATATGATAATTGTAATCAGATGAAATAGATTTTGCTTCTTGGATTACAGCACCCGCTAATTTATTTCCTTTTTCTTCAGCCATAATTTATAAAATATACAGATAAATTATTTCGCCCTTTTGCTAAAACGCGCGCGTTTTCTTTTATAACGTTTCGTTTTTCGTTTTCCTCCCTTGTTAGGGCGACAATCACGAAGGTTCTTTGATAAAAATAGTTGGACTTGTTGATAGCCGCTAACGTCACGACGATTTATTGTATAAGTTTTGAGCTGAGTAATTCCGCATTTCAAACTATATCTCCCTTTAATGACAAATGTATATGTATCCGTTTTTGTGTCTTCGCTATCATTTGTTGATTCTTCTAATAAATCCTTAATTAAAGATTTTGTTACTTTTTCCGTAAGATTAGTTTTTGATATTTTAATATTTTTAATCTTTTTAGATTCTTTATTATACTGAAATGTTCCTTCTATATCAAAGTCTTTAACCTCGACCAAATTTGTTTGTGCTATAATTTCCGATACAGACATTGTTCTAGTATAACATGATATTTTTCATATCTACAATTCTATATTTATTTCCAAGACGTCCCTCTCGACTTTTACCATTAATGGATCTCGATCCATTTGAGATATCCAAAAAGTATACTGTAGCAGGGAACCTACAGTTCTAAGAGAAGCCGCGCTTCTCGAATTGCGACCCCTCCCTTTTCTCTAGATAAATATTTATAAAATTCTGTTAGCTTTTTGGAAGAGACAATTTTTAGTTTAATACTTGAAAACGCCAAGAATTAAAATCGAACAACCTACCGCTTTGAACTAATACTTACAGTTTCGCCCTCGCTGTCGGAAAAATACTCCGGGCAATACTCAATGGTGCTTCTTTGATACAATAACTGCTTGGCTTGATTTAATTTCATGGATGGGTGTATGTACATTAGTCGCCGGATTTCAGACATAGCAGATTGAAATGCTAAACGCTTATCATCGTATGTCCACCAAAGATCTTTATAGTTTTCTATTTCTGAACATAGCGGAATTAGAAGAATTTTGACTAATTTATTGAATCGAACCTTTTTCATGGACGGCTATAATATTCCTAGGAAAAAATTGAAACAGATTATTTTTTGTGATTGCTTGTAAACTCCCCCCCCACCACCGCCACCCAAGCAAACTTTTGAAAAATGATCGCGCCAAAACGCATCCTCATTTTCGACACCGAGACCTCGGGTCTTATTCCGAAACATACGGTTCCTCTTAATGAGCAACCGTATGTTTTACAACTGGCATTCGTTGTTTATGACGTCGATATCAACCGAATAATAAAATCCGTAGACTTGATGATTCGTGTGCCCGAGCATGTGGTTATCCAGCCGCTCATTACGGAAATCACCGGTATCACTCGAGGAATGTGCGATACTCAGGGCGTGCCAATTGAAACGGCATTACGCGAGTTTTACGAAGAATATTTGCGATGCGATCTGATTGTTGCGCACAATATAGAGTTTGATAGCGAGATGATTCGCATCGAGATCATGCGAAACTCGGGATTAGAGACCACCGGGTGTCCCTTGATAAAGACATTGTTTTCACTAAATAATTCCAAGCCTACGTATTGTACGATGATTCACGGGCGCGGATTGTGTAATATTCAGAGAACGGCGGCGTCGGGGCGAATGTGGGTAAAACCACCTAGGCTCGAGGAACTCTATGAGAAATTATTTGATAAGAAACCGAGGAATCTACATAACGCACTAGTGGATACGTATGTTTGCTTGAGATGTTTTGTCAAAATGCGATTCGATCGCGATTTGACAATGGATATTTACCAGAGTTTCATTGATACTCTGGTTCAATCGGAGATAGTTATGGTGTAGAGTTATTTCTTGTATCGCTTATTGGATCGCTTATTTTGACGCCTATGTTTGCGTATTTTTTTCGATCCTCCCTTAGGCGGGGGAGTATTGGGCACAATTTCAATAATTAATTTCCCCTCGGAAGTTTCTTTTACGCTATTTACTTTATAATTTGCGGTCGTCGTCACTATTTCTGGGGTAGATGAAGCCGCCCTTTGTAAACTATCGGCGGCTTTTTCGACAATTTGTCCCAATGTAGCAGCAGTCTCGGGTGCAATATATTTTCCCGATGCAAGTAGTGTTGTAATATCTCTTATCTGTTTTGATAATTTATCTAATTCTGGAGTTGGAGAAGGTATCTTAATCTCTGGTCTAGACGTTCTTGATGTCGATTGTTGAGACAATGCTTGCGTTTCAATTTGAGCTTGAGCTACTGGTAATGATTCCGATGCATTCGTTTGCACTGACGCCTTTGCTTTATTACAATTTGATCTTTCAATCGACGACTCGATCTCGCCTTTCTCGTCGTCATTGAGTTTCGCAAACCAAAATATATACTCACTGCCTAATTGGTTTCCATGCATAGTTCCGTCAGTCTCTTTTCGCCCTGGAGTCACAACCGCAACTCTCGGTTCTTCGTCGGCGCATTTCAATAATTGGTCATCCGATTCTGTGTAAACGTTATATGATACATTTTGTCCGTTTATTTCCGTTATTTGACATATTTCTTCACAGTGGTTGTCGCATATTTCTGTATTATATACATTTCTTGAGAATATCAATCCCACCTTTAATTCTTTAATAGTTTTGTAATAATTATTTCGTAAATATGTGAATGGTTTTTTCTTTTGTAGTGCCTCAGTGATCTGCTGTGTATATACAGCATCATACTGTTGCTCATGCTGTTGATCATGCTGTTGATCATGCTGTTGCTCATGTTGTTGCTCATGCTGTTGCTGTTGCTGTTGCTGTTGCTGTTGCTGTTGCTGTTGATGTTGATGTTGCTGTTGCTGTTGTAGTTGCTGTTGATGTTGACGTTGTAGTTGCGGTTGCTGTTGATGTTGTAGTTGCTCTTGATGTTGTTGCTGTTGTTGCTCTTGATGTGTCTGATCCACATCCAAATCAGTGTGACCCTCTTCATGGTGCCCTTGCTTATTAATATATAATTCATATTCAAATGGAATGAATTCAAATGCACCTGTTTTTGGGTTTTCCCAAACCTCGCTTATCTTATAATACGTTCTCCATATAAATTGACCATTTTGTTTTCGACAAATATATATATCGTTATTTATGCGACCACCGTCATACCAAGTTCTCATATCAATAGATTTATATGGTCCTTTCTCAACATATTTATTAGTTTTACCGAGTGTTAAAGTATACCAACCTGTCACGTTATCTCTTTCCGATGGCACTTCATTAAGCTGTTGCTGTTGCTGCTGTTGCTGTTGCTGTTGCTGCTGTTGTTGCCGGTGTTCGCTATGCATATACGTATTGCTACGCATAGATATAGCGTAAAATATAGCATCTACGATTGTGTATTGTTTATTTTCTTCTGTATATTTTTTTAATTTTCTTAATTTTCTTTTAAAATCTTGTAATCTTTTATCGCTTGTTTCTAAAATAAAACTCGTGAGTTTTTGCGTACAACAAGCTCTCCACATCGGATTTTTAATTAACGTATCGAAATCAACCACCATTTCTGCTGCTCTAAATAATCTTATGAAAACTAAACACGAATTTGCGTCGCTCTCGTAGTTTCGAATTATACTATCCATTGCAGGCGTGTCGACATTTTTACCAAGAGTCATCGTATTAGTTCTATATTTTTCTCTTAGAATCCAAATTTTATCTGACAAAACAACTCCACTAGTCATCGTTAGTGCAAGATTATTCATTCTTCTATAGTCTACACCATCCATCAAGTCCCCAGTAGCACCAGCAGTAAACATTAAGTCATTGTTGTAACACCTAGCCAATTCGTTCTGTGTGCAAGCGGCTGTATAATTATCATGACCAGTCAGTCTACCGACTTTACTCAAATTTCCCAATGTTAAATTATATAATTTTTTGGCTCCTGTTCCAAGAGTTGTTTTCACTCCGCCCAAATCATTATCTGATAATCCTAAAGTCAAATACTTAAAATTGTCGCTTCCAGGATCGACCGATTTAACTATATGTAATTTTACGCCCAAATAAGTAATATTAGCTTGATATAAAATTACGATTAAATCTCCTGGAATTAAGCCACTTGTTAGTTGTCCAGTAATCCGAGTTTTATTATGTTTCCCTACCTCCTTTTCTGTAAATATAATAGGAATTGATGTATCTTTTAAGTATTTATCGAGGCGGTCTACCTTTGTAGTTTCTCTCACATAAAAATAGTATGATTTTCTGATATCACCAGGAGGATAATAAATCGTTCCGCCTCTCCGTTTTCTACGTGTATTTTTACCTTGTTTTTTGTTAGATCTTCTGGTATATTTCATATAATATATGCAAATATATTATATCATGTTATAAGCGAAGCTTTAAGCCGAGCACATTTCACATATTTCGTCTTCTTCTAAATTATTCGTCCCAGTTTCGTTCCTCTCTGGTTCAATCGTAAACTGTTGTGCCTGATGTCTAGCTCTTCTACGCAAATAATAAATCCCGGTCTTCAGACCTTTCGACCACGAATAAAAATGCATCGATGTCAGACTATTATAATTCGGATCTTCCAGCCATAAATTCAGACTCTGACTCTGGCACACATACGCACCGCGGTCAGCCGCCATATCAATAAGTGCGCGCATTGGAATCTCCCAAACGGTCTTATATAAGTCCTTAATATTCTGAGGAATCGAGTCAATCTGCTGAATCGACCCATGATTGGCAATGATGTTATTTTTGATCTTATCATTCCATAGATCCAATTTGATCAAGTCATTCATCAAATATTTGTTCGCTAAAATAAACTCCCCTGCTAGTGTGCGACGGCTATAAATATTACTCGTAATGGGCTCGATGCACTCATTGAACCCGAGGATCTGGGACGTCGACGCAGTAGGCATGGGTGCGACCAGTAACGAATTACGCATTCCGTATTTCATTACGTCGGACTTCAGCGTAGCCCAATCATATCGCGTTTGACCGGGATCTATGTTCCATAGATCAAATTGGAGTCTTCCCTGGGACGCAGGAGATCCGGCGAAAGTCTCATAGGCGCCTTCTACGCGTGCCATTTCGCACGATTCCTCTACGGCGGCGTGATAAATCGTCTCGAAAATCTGGCGATTGAGTTCACGGGCTTCTTCTGAAGCGAAGGGCAGACCGAGGACCATAAAGACATCCGCCAAACCCTGGATTCCGATTCCAATAGGGCGGTGACGGACGTTACTGCGCTGGGTTTTTTCCGTAGGATAATAGTTCACGTCGATCACACGATTCAGATTATAAGTCACCGTGCGCGCGACTAGGTGGAGCTTCTCGAAATCGAAGGTGCTAGCGCTGGCGCTTTGAGCAAGGTCCCCCCCTATGGACTTTACGAAGGTCGGAAGGGCGATACTCGCCAGGTTACAAACAGCCGACTCCTTATCGTCGGAATATTGCACGACCTCTGAACATTGAGACGTCAAAATCCCATTAAAAATGCCAGCACTCTGTTTCGGTTCAGTAAAACAAAACGTATTATCGCGTCTATCCAATGGCTTAATGCTAGATATTTTTATAAATTGAGTAGCATTACGATTTGGTTTTTGTGAATGTGTCCTAAGTCTTTTTGGTGAAAATCCAATATCAATAATTTTACATAAATCGCAAGACGTTATCAACAATCTATATACAGTCTGTGTTTCAAACTCTTTATATCCACCCTTTCCGTCTGGTAAATAACTAGTGCCTTCATCTCGAGCGTGTTTTATTTTGGGGTTAATTCCGCACGTTTGAAGCATACGTTTCACGTTAACTAAAAACTCTCGGTTGATTGACGCAATCTGTAATTGTTGATTATCTCCATTGTTTGCAATAGTTCCATCCGCGTCGCAATATCCAGCAAACCATTCGAGTTTATCATTCAGTGAACACTCCATGGGAACATAATATTTTTCGTCAATATCAAGAGGAAGCTGTAAGACAATTCGTGTATCATTTTCCGTTTTTGTTCTATATTCCATATGTTCCAATAGCGATTTTTTTTCGCCATACAAATAAGAAACTGGTTTCTTTACATAAGACATTGCGTTACATTGAGTCAAACTTGTATTTTCATTGTTTTTAATTTCTCCAATTGAAAACTCTGTTTCAAAATCAATATGTCTTTTACAAAAATAATGTCCTTCTAGTGGTTTCCACTCGCACCTTTTATGTTCAAAATTGTTATTACTATATGTCCCGTCGCCACAAAAGAATCCATGTGTGTAAGCGTAATTCATTCTGCTTTTTCCGTCAATTACTGGATAATCACACTTTTTTAGTTTGTATCCCGATTTTAGATCCTTCGCTTCGATTAATTTACAATCCTTTTTGTTATAACTATTTTGAATAAAGAATTTATGATAAGGCGTGCATACCAACTTACATCCATCGTCAGTCTCTACTTCCATAAGTTCCTGATCCTCGCCCGTTTGGAATACATCGACTTCGGAGAATTCGGTGCCGTTCCAAACCCGGGTCTTTTGACCCACCAAATCGCTAATCTGGACGTGTCCCTTATCCGTCAGAATCAGGGTTTCGGGTGCAACGCATAAATTTGACGACTTTATTGTCCCCAGATTTTGCTGGTTCGACTTTCGGTTACATGCGTCTTTATACAAAATATACGGCGTCCCAGTCTCCATCTGAGCGTCGAGCATCTGGAACCAGAGCGCGCGCGCCTTGACGGTTTGGCGCCCCTTTCCCTCGTTTTCGTAGCGTGTATATAGTTTGACAAATTCATCGCCGTAAACGTCGGCGAGACCCGGGCACTCATCGGGACACATGAGGGTCCATCCACCATCCGCCTTGACGCGCTCCATAAAGAGATCCGGTATCCAGAGCGCGTAAAACAAGTCGCGCGCCTTGAGTTCTTCATCGCCGTGATTCTTTCGCATCTGAAGAAACGCCTCGATATCGGAGTGCCATGGCTCCAAATAAATCGCGAAGGACCCATTGCGCTTTCCGCCGCCGTTATGAACCAAACCCGAATGCAACTGATAATTATGCTGTTTGGTCATTTGTAGATCGTATACCAAGCCCTCGTAAAAACCACGTTGAATATCGATAACCGGACGCAAAACGAAATCGCCATAATGATAAATCTTACCGACGTCATCTTTATACCAAAGAAAACTTCCTGAATTAGAATACAGCCTGAGGTCTAGGTACTCTATGTCGTACTGTAGACGCGGTCCACGTTTCGATATGGCGTCGCGTATAACTCGAATCTTGTCTAGAGACAAATTCAACCACTTTGGATGTAGGCGCAGATCGCCGGATTCTGAAAAGAAATCCGTTGTCTTAAAGGGAAAACTCGGTGATTTCTCTACGATAATAAGAGGATCGTCTCCGACAATTTTATAATCGATAGAGTTGCTATCGAAGTACTCAACGAGCTTCTCGCGCTGACTAGGGCGGGGCTTAAATGTAAACCCAGGTTCGGATGGGAGTTCGAATATACAATCCACCATCGTTCCATAGATCGCACATGTCTCCAACGTGACTCGACTATCATCTGCCTCATATCTGGGAATGGCATGTACGATATAATCGTCCGTGTTGATTTCTTTGGCTTCCATCCACTCAAATTGAATATGCCGTTTTTCAAGAGCGGACTGCAACGATAACTCGGTGTATTTCGAAGCGTCCCGGAGTACATAAACTGGGTGTTCGGGTGTAATAATAAGAGGGGTCGCGGATTCGGACTTGATCTTGATAATCTCGCCTTCATAGACGTGCTCCAGAACCGCCTGGATAACCTCGGGCTCACCTAGGCGGTTCAGAATCGCCGTCTCTCCGGCAACGCAATGCTGGATTTGCTTCGGTCCGCGCGTGGTCCAAATAACTGTTTCGGGATGAACGCACTGGTCTACATACTTGGCGGTATTATTGAAGACGCGGAGCATCGGGACAATGCCATTGGACGAACCATTCGTTCCACGAATATGACTTCCCTTCGCACGGACGTTATGGATATGGAGTCCGATTCCACCCGCCCACTTCGAAATCAGCGCGCAATCTCGGAGAGTCGAATAAATGCCATCGATGCTATCATTTTCCATGGCGAGCAAGAAACATGACGATAGCTGAGGATGGGGTGTTCCTGCATTAAAAAGGGTTGGTGTGGCATGTGTGAAATACTTCTCTGACATGAGGTCGTAGGTTTCCCAGACCCGATCCATATTTTGTCCATGAATAGCAATCGCCACGCGCATCCACATATGCTGGGGTCGCTCCACGATAACGCGATCTATGCTCATCAAATACGCGCGCTCCAATGTCTTGAAACCGAAGTAATCGATCAAATAATCGCGGGAATAATCGATCGCGGCTTCGATAGCGGATTCGTTCGCGACAACGTTTTCGACAAATTCCTTCGTTACAAGCGGCGATGGAGCGCCGTGTTTATCGGTATAATTATAGAGTTTCATTGCGACCTCGAGGAATGAATTCGATGTGTTTTTTTGGTGTGAGGATACGGCAATACGTCCGGCGAGAATATTATAATCTGGATGAGTGGATGCCAGGGATGCACATTGTGCCGCAGTAAGTTCGTCGATCTTTGAAGTGGAAATACCGTCATATAATTGGTCGATGACCTTCATTACGAGAGTAGTATAATTGATTTGGATACCGACCTCTTGACCGAGAGTTTTGATTCGTTTCAGAATCTTATCGAAACTGACGATTTCCCTTTCTCCGTTGCGCTTTACGACGTACATTTCGGAATCAAAGGGGGCTGACATAGTCGGTCTATTCAGACGGCTTGGTTAGAATGATATAACGAGAAATGTTTATATCATTTTTTGTTTAGTCTTAGTGTCTCCTTCTGGTTCTTCTAGATGAACGATTTTTTCTAAATCGTTTTGATCCACCACGACGCATTCTTTCGAACTTTTGCCCTGGGTACTGTCCGGATGATCGTTCCACGGGTTTTTTTAAATACTCTGCGGTATATTCTTCTAAATCAGAAACCTCATTTCTTCTTTTCCTTATATGAGGTCCATGTTGATGCGGGGGATGGACTGGCGGTTTACCCCTATGTGCTCCGGGAGGGGCAGTGTCACTTCCATAAGGATTACCAGCGCCAGGAGCCGCCGCCGCCAACTGCTTTAATGTTCCACCTATTGTTTGAATTCCTCTGTTAATCATAACACTAACTGCCGTTAATGCGCCGGGACCATAGTCTGTAATAACAGTTACTATTGATTCCAAAAACTTGATTACAACTCCGATAAAATCTCCACCGAGTCTGATAGCACCGCCGCCCAATTTAATAATAATTGGTCCAATATATTTAATAAATTCAACGCAAATATCTCTGATTCCCTTTACTAATTCAATGATCATTGTCGTTGCGACACGGGCTCCTGACATCCCTCCGTATAATATATATTTTAGAAGGTCTCCTGTTTGACTTGCAATATCGTGTAAAAATTTAATTATAGCTTTACGACCTTCTCCATCGGGCAACATGTCAAATAGACCTTTCCCCATATCGGTTAATAAACGAATTAATTCTAAAAATCCATCTCTTCCCATTCCTCCGACTTCACCTAAAATTCCGCCAATTGTCGAAAATGTCTGACTTACAGCTCCAGTCGCCGTTGATCCTGCGTTGCCTACTGTCTCCAATAACAATTCCATCCACCGACGTTGACCTCCCACCTCCCCGCCCGCCGCCGCTTCTTCGACCTTTTCTGCTTCTTTTATGTCAGCGGGAGCGGCTTGAGCCGCGGTTGCTACTCGAACCAATATTTTTTGTGCCGCTAAAGCGGCGACCTTGGTTTTTATTTCAGACATTAATGCCTCTCTTTCTCCGTTTTTTTCGTTACACGATTCATCGTTAGAATTCCAATAACAATCCTTTGCGTTCGAACATTTTTTGCTACTTTTAATATCACCGCATTTTCCTTCATTTCTGTTTTCATTTATTTCCGCGTTTACTTTTCTTTGTCTACTCTTTTGTCTGCTACGCTGTTCACTTGACGCAGATCGTTGTCTTAAACGAAGGGTGTATACTTTTGGGGATGCTTTTTTGGAACGCGGACTAGGCGGGGGAGGGAGATTCTGCAAAGAGTCTAAAGTTACAGTTGTGCTACCAAAACGTCTAGATTTAGAAGACATATATATATATATCAGATAATAAAATCTTATTTTTTATATGTTACTTTGCCATTACGTTTTCTTCTCTTATTAGACTTTTTATTTTTCTTAGTTTTCTTAGTTTTCTTATTTTTTCTTGTTCTGCCACCGGATGCTTTTGGTCCTTTTTTTGTTAATTCTCTCATTTTTGTCAGAATTAACGCAATGAAAAATACGAATAATGACCCGAAAACGCTTAAATGATATCCATGATTAATTATTTGTGGAAAGGTTTCTAAAATGACGTTTGCAAATCCACCTGTAAATCCACCTAAAGCTCTCAATATTGCTGGGGCATTATTTACAACAAGCTTCGCACTCTCTGCTGCTACTGTCGCAGCAGCCTTTCCCGCAGCGTCAAAAACAACTCCTTCTGTTTTCCATTGCGATAACGCGTCAAGTATGGGACTTCCGTAAGGAAGAGTTGAACTAGCTGAAGTGGTTATTTGAGCTTCATTTTTTGATGTTTCGCTTAAATTATTAAGACCATCTTTTATAACTTCAAAATATCTTTTTAAATTTTCGTGCGCTCGGTTAGAAGCTTGGAGGTCTCCGACTAAGCTAACTACCAGGTTGTTATATGCTTCTGCGGCGGGCATTAAAAAGCCTGCAGTTGTCCTCGTTGCGCTTGAAAATGCATCAAGAGCGCCTTGCACTGCCGCAACACCAACTGCCGCAGTTACAGTTGATCCGAGGTTAGAATTAACTATCGAAGCAGCGGACGCAGCAGTAACAGATGTAGCGGCGACCGTTTGTGAACTGGGTAAAAGATCATTAACTAGAGGAAGTTCTACTCCGGCATAAGATGCAGCAGTAGTAGCAGCGACAGATACTAAAACTGCCGCAGCGTCAGCGTTTGGAACTAAGTTTGTCGGATGCCAGGCGTTTGCAGCGGCGGCTAACCCTTTTTCTCTTGCTTTATCTAAAGCGGCATTTAGTGAACCAATATCCATAGTCAAAGGCACAGTTACGCTTCCGTCATCGTTTTCAATCGCTTCCAGTAAAAGCAATCCGCTTGCCGGTTCATCTGTGAATCCTATTTTTATATTGCTGTTGTATGTTTTTACAAATTCTTTTATAGCTAAAGTAGCTGGTACTCCTTCAAAAACATATTGCATAGGGTTGGTGCTCGGGTTTAAATCAGCTCGCCATAAACCGGTTTGGTCAGGCAATTGTCCTTCAACACTTCCAACCGTATTATTCGGAGAGATGACCGACGCCACACAAAAAGTTAACGCCGCCATTGCCTTTAATAATGCAGCTAAACCTCCGCCTTTCTTTTTTCCTTTTCCTCCTTCTTCTTCTCCTTCTTCTCCTTCTAACGGTTCTAATACTGTTATCTCTTTTTGTCCTTTTTCAATATCTTTCATTAATTCACCGACCACAAGTTTTGCCAATTCTGCAATTATCATTGAAACGTTCAGAGCTCTTACTGAGGGAATGTAAACATTTGCAAACCAAATTTTCTTCGTTTCTTCATCTACATCAGTGCTATTAAAAAATTCAGACATTTTTTGAAGTTTATCAAAATCAACTTCCATTGCGAAATCAAACAGGGCTGTTATTACTCGCGAATCACCGTTTGGAATTTGTTGACTCATTTATACAATATATTTATACTTTTATTCATGATCCAATTTCACTAAACATACCGAATTTGTAATCGGCATGTTCTTAATAAATTGTGATCCCGAAGTGTCCGTTCCATGAACCACTTCGGTCTTTAAGATCCGTTTTTTGGCGGCGCGGTGTTCGAATCCGTCGACGCGTTCTCTCTCAATAATAGTCCAAGTCTCTTGGATCTTCGGTAAAGCCGCGTTAAACCATTCTTTATTTCTCGGCACAGTAATGCAAGAATAATCCTCTAAATACCAATAAATCGTTTGATAAAGGGACCAGTTTCGACGCAAGCGAAGTCTAGTTTCTGCGATCCAAGTATCTATGGTGTCCTTATCGAGAGGGGTATTCAGGGGCATATATTCATAATGCGGTGCGTCAACGACATTAGAGAGGCAGGATATTTCGCCCATTGAAATACGCTGCACAAAATATAAGATAACTCCGCGATATTCTGGATCTGAGTCTAGAAGCGATTCGTTTCGGTCGGGAATCCTTTGGATTCCCTTGCGGTCGCAATCGCAAAGCGATTCATTTCGGTCGGGAATCCTCTGGATTCCCTTGCAGTCGGTTTCCGTGCCAGAAACCTTGTAAAAAGCCTCTTCACTATCATATTCTTTAAATACCGTTTCCAAGAAATCGCATTCGTCTAAATCACATACCTCCATCTGTCCCTGCATTTGCACCCAATATTCCGGTTTCGGGATGCCCGTTAGTTCGCGGTTCACAGGATTCTTGATTTCGAGCATTCGACCATATCGTTCGGATTCCGGATCCACATTAACGCCATCAGGCGATGCACCAATAAACGCATGGTTGCGATGCCGAATGCACCCGAATTCCTGAATCTTGGTATTATACATTGCTTGATAAATCATTTGCGAAACGGGTTCGAATCGCTGACCCCAATGCATCGGCGAGGTAGTGTTCGTGAACATATTATTCGATAGACTATGATCAGACACCGGTTTGCACTTCTCGTAAATCAAGCTATTCTGTTGTGCTTCTGTCGCAAAACATTTCGATAAACTACTGGCGCTAATGAGTCCGTGGCGGAATTCATACCATGCCGCTGTTCTCTGTTCGGGCTGTTCCGCCGCGACTAGCCGCGCGATCTTTTCTGCTATGACTGGGATATCGGGTGGATTTTTAATGGACGCGGTTGGATACGACCGAATGACGGATACGCCGAGTTCGAAATAATCGTCGACATAATGTTCGATGAATTCGCACATGACGTCTAGTTCCTCAGAACTACTGGCGAAGCCGTTACTACAGTCGGCGTCGAGTTTCTGGACTAGTCCCGCGTCCGACCATTCTTCGACCAAGGTATCTAATACATCATACGCCAATAGTTCGTGGAACTTGGGGTTTTGTAGTTGTAGGATATTCGCGCGATAATATTCATCCGTGAGTTCGTATACATTGGTGACGATATCAGTATAATCGGAGTCCGTTAAAGAGGATATTATACCATGGCTTTTTGGCATATGTGTAGTTAGTTAACAATAACAAGATGTCTTCTTATTGTTTTCTTAAATCAATTTTTAAGCGAAGCGAAAGGGAGGGCGCGATGCATTACCTAGATTCCCCTTTTCTGAACCTCCTTTTAGGAGGAGACTTGCCTTTGGATGTTGACTATTTCTAGGTCCTCCTTTTATGAATGTGCTTTTCTTTGTAAGGGACTATCTTCTACTCAGAATTATCCACCGGGAACCCAGGAAATTTATAAAAGTTTTTATGGAGAAATCTTATGATGAAAAACGGTAAGAAATTAGAATTCCCCGAAGGGCGGGAGGGGGTTAGGGGTCTGGAATCCGCGAAGCGGATATATTGTTCTAAAATTGAGCCCCGGTGATTTGAAAATCTATTTCCGGATTATTCGGGTCGGGTTTCCAAATATACTTTCCATTTTTCAAATCTAACATTAATTCTTCCAAGACTGGGCGATTTGTGGATACCAAATATATCATATTGTCGTCAACATACTCTTCTCTCCATTCCCAAATTTCATCTCCGTGTGGATCATCCCATATAATAGGTGTTGCGCCAATATCACGAGCCTTCATTGTTCCGGTAATAACGTTGTTTTGTTCATCTTCATATTCATAGCTAACAACTGATAAATGTTGGGTCATTCCTTCTTTTTTCATTGATCTCAAACCAATATACATCAATAAACCTATTGCAACGATTGCGAAAATAATCATAATCCGGGATCTCTTATAGAATTTCATATTAATTATTACGCAGATATTTTTTGTATTATGTTGATTCTTCCGTATCCTCGTGGTTTTTCTCAGTAACACGTTTTGGCGTCAACGACTTCAGTGTCGAGACCCTCTTTGGATCCGTGACTTTAAGTGTAAAGCTACGTTTATCCGAATTAAAATGCAACGCTGGAATGCCCGTTATTTCCTGACTTTCCTTGTTGTATGCTACATCCTTGGCTTTCTGTAATTTGGCTTTCTCTAAACATTCTACGAAAAAGGATTTTAGGTTCTTGATTTCTTTCACCGGTAGTCCATGTTCTCGACCGTATTTCTCGGCGAACGCGTGAAGCTTCTGTATTTTCGCAGTCTTGTCAATCTTGTTCCACGCCTCGGTCTTATTGTTATTTTTCTCTTTTTCCAAAATGGAATCAATAGTAGAATAACTGATGGAATGCTGATCTGTCGTGATATATTGATTACCCGGTAGATAGGGGACGGCATTTGCTTTCTTTTGTTCGACCTGTGCATTTGCAACTGTACAAGTTGTAGAAGAGGTTTCTGTGGATGCAAACATTATTTAGGTGATATCCTTTTATGTAGTAATCGCGTGTTATATTTATCTCGTTTTTTTTATATATTACTTTGTGGGGTTATACTACAAACGAATGAATGAAACGAAAAACGTGACATTGTCCCTTAGTAAATCCAAGATGGTGGTTACCGAAAAACCCAAAATAAAGCGTGTTGTAACGGAAACCGAGAAGTGGACGTTTTCCAAGGCTGATTTGTTAGTCGAAACGCAGTTTTCCGCGGTGGAACCTTTATTAAATAACATGCCGACATCACCTTTATCGAAAACTAGCGAGTTTGTTTTAACGCAAATCTCCAATAAAATCTCGGGCTACCGGAGTCAAGATACAGAAAAAGAATTGCTAAATCTTGATTTATTAGTTTCCAAGGCGGACGTCTTGGAACTAATGAAGAGTTCTTGTTTGTCGTGTTATTATTGCAAAGAGGGCACACTGGTTTTATATGAATACGTTCGAGATCCGAAACAATGGACTCTAGAACGCTTGGATAACTCGAGGGGTCATAATCGCGATAATGTGGTTTTGTCTTGCTTACGATGTAATTTGAGACGGCGGACTATGCATTCGGATCGATACTTACAGACCAAAGCAATGTCCAAGATCGTGAAGATCGACTAACGGCGTTTAGTTCTACGCGATTTCTTTGATTTATTGCGGCGATTGGATTTTCCTCCTCTGAATTTTCCACCCATTGAGGTTCGGGTGGACGGTCCGTATGGTTCTGCAGGGGCGCGTCCTTGACCCACGGGGACTTGCGCTGGTTCTGTAGGGACTTGTCCTTGTCCTGTAGGGACTTGTCCTTGTCCTGTAGGGACTTGTCCTTGTCCTGTAGGGACTTGAGCTTGCTCTTTATTAGATCCATCTTTAGGTTTAAACATATTTTCTAACCATTCAAATCCCCACAATCCGCCTTTTTGCATTCTTCTATTTTTTCTAATTGCCATGGTTTTTATATTATACGCATATAAAAACCAAACCACTTAAATATATTTATTGAATACCAAATAATGAATCAACAGTTAAATCTCCACGAAAATATCAAACGAAAGCTCCACTATTTCTACGAGACACAAAAAATCCCCCATCTGATCTTCCATGGGTCTCCGGGAACCGGAAAGCGAACCCTAGTCTACGACTTCCTAAATAAGATTTATGGCTACGATAAACAAAAACTCAAAAACAACGTCATGTTCGTCAATTGTGCTCATGGCAAGGGTATTAAATTTATCCGAGATGAGCTCAAATTTTTCGCTAAAACCAATATCCAAGGCGTTCAAAGTATCAACGGAGTCATGTTCAAAACCATTGTCCTATTTAACGCCGATAGTTTGACTATCGACGCCCAGTCCGCACTGCGTAGATGCATTGAACTTTTCAGTTATAATACGCGATTTTTCATCGTTGTCGAAAACAAGCATAAATTACTGAATCCGATATTATCCAGATTTTGCGAGATTTATGTTCCGGAGTATATTAATGGCGACGGAAATGTACAGAATCTACATCAATACCATTTACAGCAGAAATACGGCACGCCGTTGTCCAAGGCTGACTGGTTTGACGCTGCGCTTTCCAAGACGCCCGAAACGCACGCCGATTTAGTGGATATAGTATCTGACGCATATTCAGCGGGCGTTTCGTGCGTAGATCTGATTACATGGATAAAACGATCGGATGAATGGTCGGCATTGAAAAAGGCGGAATTAACCGTAGAATTTCATAAAATCAAGGCGGAATATCGATGCGAGAAATTGTTGATGTTGTATTTATTAGATTTTTTGTTTTTTTAAATATAATTAATATACAAAGAGGAAAATGAAGGTTGGAAAGTCAAGAAAATTACGCGTTCTTAATAAAACGCACCATTTGACCGGAGGTTCTGGTGTGGTTACCTACATACAAAACCGCTTTTCATATAATCGTAGATTTCGTCTAATTTATAATCATATGAAACAAAATCTACCGCTCACAACAAAAGATATTACTGATAGAATAAACTCGTTGGATAACAAATGGAAACAAGCAATATGCAATGATAAAAAGCGCGATGATGCGGAATGTAATCAAGTATCATCAACTGAAGATGCGGCACATGATGACGAATTAGTTACAACAACTGAAGATGCGGCGCATGATGACAAATTAGTTACAGCAACTGAAGATGCGGCACATGATGACAAATTAGTTACAACAACTGAAGATGCGGCGCATGATGACAAATTAGTTACAACAACTGAAGATGCGGCGCATGATGACAAATTAGTTACAGCAACTGAAGATGCGGCGCATGATGACAAATTAGTTACAGCAACAGAAGACAAGGAACCGTTTTTTATAGAAAAGCTCTGCTTTTGGGCAATTTACCAGATGAAGTAGTTAATGCAAATGCACCATCTCTTCGTATTTTTGGAAACAATGTTGCAAATGTTGCAAGAGGTATTGTCGGCATTTCACCTAAAATGTATAGACATAGCGTTGTGGTAAAAAAAGAAGAAGAGGACCGAATAGAAAAGGCTCATACCGAAGTTGAATTGCAACGTCTATTCGATAAACTTAAAAAGTTAATTAATAATAGAAAATATGTTGCGATAGAGAACATGGTAATGCTTTGGAATAAAAAGTTACAAACTAATGACGACGCACAAATAAATAACCATTTGACAAAATTAGAGAGTCTTATAAAAAAACCGTCGCCTCAATCCGCTGGGACTCGTAAAAAAAGAAAAACTCTTAAAAGAAAAACTCTTAAAAGAAAAACTCTTAAAAGAAAAACACGCAACTTTAAATGAAGGTTCTTTTTCTTATTGTTGTCCGATTGCGCTTGGTTCCAACCTTTTTCCGCATGGTTCGTTTTTTGCCGCCGCCAACAACGCGTCTAGAAATCCCCTTGCGCATAATAATATATTTATCTTGAACGTGGCATTCCGATGGACGAACGACTGAGAATCCGTATTTTTCATATATTTTTATCAAAACCTTAGCTCCGTCGGATATCAACGGCGGCAATAAGTCGGTTTTCACCATTAAATAGACATGGCGAAGTGTAAGATGTAAAAAATCGGTAACGGTTTTCTCGAATACCCTAAAGAGGATTTTAACAGGACTTTGATCGGGTTTTTTACCATTGGTTATACGACATAAATCATTTATCCATATCTGTTTTCCGCGCCTTTCCTCGACGCGTTTTTTATGATCACACCAATCAAAATACTGTAGCGTTCCCGACGCGGCGTCGTCGTGGTGTTTATTTGTAACGAAACCGACCGCGACATATTCATTGTTTGCAATATGCTTTCGTGCGAGGTTTTCGTCTAACCCGAGGCAAGCTGCTCCGTTTTTAATTCTGGATCCGAGTCTTTTGATAATTTCTTCCTTTTCATTGGCGTCCTGCGAAACCCGGGGAAAATATACTTCGTATTCGAAATCTTGCCCACCTAAATGTATATTTCCGGTTATTTTACTTTTCATACTATATTATTGCTATTTTATTATTCTCGTTTAAAACCTAATTAAGCAATGTTTAGATAATATAATAAATGGACGATTTCGTAATTGCTAATTTACACGAATCTCGCAACGAATGGTGCGCGCGTTTAGTCAGTATTTTTTCACCCTTGGTTTCTGAGGGAGTTCGCTCGATTTTCAACGAAGCTTGGAAGATGTGCGTGGAAACGGACGAAGTTGGGAAATATTTGATGACTTTTCAGAACCTTTTATCGCGTGTGCCAAAGTGGAATTCTGTGATTGTCGAGGAGGAGCGTAAGCGAATTATTGAACGCAGCGGATGTAATTATTTAGAGGATTTGATAACCTGCGTGCATATTATTCAACTCAAGGTTCTCACATGTATTCGCGTGGGGAGTAAACAGAAGAAAATCGATATTTCGATTCCTAAACTTGATCACTTCATTCATAAGATATATATTCATGTTGCCAGAAAGGTATATATGAACGTCTATCTATTTGAGAAGAACGTGGGTCCTTTACAAATACAGAAAAACAGCCGTGAACTCGAGAATATTATTCAGGAGTGTATTTTGACTACGATTCGCGAGTCTATACCTACGGAATCAATTATTCGCGCTTATATGGATGAGAGTGTGGAGCAGGAGGAAGAAGTGTTTATTGAAAACGTCAAAGAGCCAGTATTAGACCAAGGATCGAAAGAAGACTTATCTCAAACAGGGGAGTCCAAGAAATCCGAAGACGAATCGGAAACTGCACCCGTAGTTCCTTCGGTGAAAAATGTGGACGAAGAACCCGCTGTAACTCGCCTTACGTTCAATGATGTGGATAGCGTTTTAAATGGATCTGACGACGTGGAAGCTGTAGTAGCACCAAAGACGATTGAACGCCTCGAGGAAATCAGCACATCGCGCGCGATTCAACGTAAACTGGAGGAAGAAGCCGAAGCGGACGAAGATCGGATTAAGATTCATACCGACGTCTTGGATTTTTCGTCTTTAGATATCTTGGATTTAGATCCCTTGAAACCTCCGGGGTCTATTGTGGATAGCGCGCCAGTATTTGATTTTGAAGAGTTGAATTAGTAGATTAATTAAATATTTTCATATATCACATATGAAAATAGCAATAGGATTCTTCGGAATAACACGAAGTTTAAAATATACGATTAAATCCATTAATGAAAGGATTTTTGATATATTAAAAACAAATAATGTTGAATATGATATATATATACATACATACCATTTAACGAATTATAAAAACGTAAGAACGGGTGAAGTTATAAAAGATTGCGACATTGATAACAACGAATATAAATTGTTAAACGCGAATTATGTAGAAATAGACGACCAAGAGGAAATAAAAACTAGAATAAATCTTTTGTTATATAGAACGCATAATGATCCATGGAACACTAATTACAATTCAGTTGATAATTTTATATTAGCACAGTATTCTAAATTAAGACTTACTAAAATGATTGAAAAAAACGAAAACAATTATGATTATGTAGTATTTATTCGCCCCGATTGCCGTTATTTAGATAATTTTCCCGTTCAGCATTTTCATTTGATAAATAATAATTCTATAATTATCCCGAATTTTCACTTATTCGGAGTTATACCATTTAACGATAGATTTTGCATATCAAACATGAAGACTTATAAAATATATGGAGAGATTTTTAATTTATTATTGGATATTAGCAAAAAGAAGTCTTTGCATTCCGAAACGATAATTGGTGAAATAATCAACAACAATAAGTTGAATATAATAAGAGTGTCTTTTAATTTTACTAGAGTTAGATTCAATGGTTTATGCGTTGATAAATTTTGTAAAGAACAATAGTTCAAAACGGTAGGTTGTTCGATTTTAATTCTTGGCGTTTTCAAGAATTAAACTAAAAATTGTCTCTTCCAAAAAGCTAACAGAATTTTATAAATATAAAAGGGAGGGGTCGCAATTCGAGAAGCGCGGCTTCTCTTAGAACCGTAGGTTCCCTGCTAATATACAATATGGCGATTCTGAGAGGCGCGTATAATATAATAAGAAATTGTTTTATTATTTTGTATAATGGATAAAACATTTGTTCTAGCAGTTATTATCACGCTCTTGTTTTGCGCAACGAAATACGTAGAACAACGTTTTCTGGGACAAGAAGCCAAACCCTTAAAAGAGATTGTGCGCGACGCTTTAGTCGTTTTAGTATGTTCAATTTCGGGCGCCTTCGCATTCTTCCATTTCCAAGGCACGTTGATCGATTTCTTCAACGCGGTCACCGAGACAAAAGCACTGAATCCCGTTGCTACTGAGATTTTTACGGATGTCCCCGCATTTTAGTAGTTAGTTTCAAATACATCATGTAATATGTATTCGAAATAAGTTAAGTGAATTGATCTACTGTTTGCTTGCATAACAAGGGACGGCGTCAATGTCAATATTGATATTGATAGAATCGGTTATTTCCGACAAAAACTGGGAGAAAAATGGGAAATCGAGTTGTGCTTCTGGGGTATGCTTATGTACGTTGCGTGCAATCATTTTATATAGCTTAAAATTCGGATAACGCTCTTCCCCGTTCTTCTTATAGAGGACATTTTTCCCGTTATCATCGGAACACCAACGATGAATGGTTTTCTGTAACTCATCCATCTTGGAAACAGGGAGGCATTCGTCCATTAGAAAATCGAATATTGAAGACCCGAGTCGACATAAATCAAAACTCATATTGGGTTCTAGTCTCGGTTTCCCGCGGTTCAAAAACGGTTCGCAGTTATATTGAGTAGAGGCGTCTCCGCCGGGCGCAAAACTATCGCTACAAAAGACCTTATCTTGGAATTTATAAATAGCACGACCGAAATCAATGAGCTTGAATATTTTACCGTAAGTGGGCACTTTGTAAACCTTTCCATTAAATTTATACGTTAGATGCTCTAATGGCGTATTTACGTACATGATATTATTCGTATGTAAATCATTATGTGTGAATTTGAACGTTTTTTGTAACATCAAAAGCGACATGACGACCTGGAAAAGCGCCGCCGAGCCGGAGCGCTCGTCAATCTGTTCCTTTACAAATAGCTCGTCCAAGGTTCCGGTGCATTTTTCCAAGCATATAAGTTGGATAGGGAAGTCTTTGATATATCCGTATACTTCTTCTTCTTCTTCTTCTTCTTCTTCTTCTTGAGAATATTTGGATTCGGAATCGTCTTCTCTTTCTGGTTCCGTTTCCCAAGATTCTTCATCCGATTCGTCGCCTTCTTCTGAATCATTATTTCCGTCAGATTCTCCGTCTGAACTATAATTCAGTTTACTATCGTCAGACGATGCCGATGAAGATTTTGACGAATTCGAAGACGGTTTTTCATATACTAGTTCGTCTGTATTTAGAACAAGAGTATTGGATTCTGATGAGGTATTTACATCGAAATCCAATACCGTAATAGACATTTCACTGTTATTATGTCTCGTTTCTCCAAAATTAAGTTTGCATTTGTTACCACGCGAACCGGCGATTCCGTAAAGTTCCCGATCTTGTTTCAAACAATCGTCTTCAACGGAAAATAGCACGCCTACATTCTTATTAAAGAAATCGGATTCTCTCAAGTAATCTAAATCGTCGGTTACACACGCACGGAAACTATCTTGGACACCCAAATAAGACCCATAAAAGTCCACGCCATTTAAAAACCCGTGGTTATGCAATAACCCGCTCGTCAAGTAACTGAAAAAACAGTCGATATACGATGAATTTTGATGTGATAAAATCTTGGAATTAATGGATTCTTCGGTGCTATTAATTGACGGCATCGTACGAATGCGAGGATCCGTTACGTCGTATTTGCCAATCATATACCGAATCGGGTCCAAGAGAGGAGAGAATTTAATAAACACGGGTTTTTCCAAGACGGTGTCGTTGCGAACGTCATAGATAAGATTCATATTTCTCATATGATAGACGTTATTTAATGACATCACTTCGGCGTTTTTTTCGGTCATTTCAAAGAATTGGGAGTAAATAGGATTGTATAGCTGCAAATCGCGTATCAAAAAAGGATTTCTAGACTCGGAGGCGAAAGAGGTTCCAAGATCGTCTAAATCGATGAACCTCGGTTTTTGGCTGTCGATTTCTTCGGATCGCGCATACTTGCAATAATGTATTTTTATAGGCTTATCTGTCATATCCTAAATATAAGGTATTCAAGAATAAAAACGACCAGTTTTTACGAAATATTTTCTCGATATATTCAATATGCCTAGTTCTAGTCAAAGACGTAAAAGAAAAAGTATTCATGAAAATTTTGAGAAAAATGTTAAACCTCTTCTTAAACCGTTAGCTGATACTGAAGAACTTATAGATAAATTGAACCAAAAACACGAACGTATGGCAGAAACTATAGCAGAACAAAGTGCGCGTAGAAGTAGAGAAAGAACTCCGGATGATTCTACGCGTGAAAGAAAAAGGAACCGCGTTATAAAGCTAAACAAAAAACTTGATAGAATCAGAGATCGGACGCCATCGATTACGGAGAGAAATCCTGGAATTTCTAAGGAGGAGGCGAATATGCAAGCTATAATAGAAGAGGAAGAGGAAGCGGAAGCGGAAGCGGAAGCGGAAGCGGAAGCGGAAGCGGAAGCGGCAGCAGCAGCGGCAGCGGCAAAAAAAAAACCCCCGCGTAATCCTATACCTCCGAGCAGATTTAGAGAAGCATTTAGAGAAGCAATTGAGAAAGATAACGAACGCAAACGTGGTATTACTCGAAATAAACTTTCAAGATTAGTCAGTCCTGAGCTTAAACTTGGAGAGCTTAAACCTGGAGAGCTTAAACCTGGAGGGAAAAAAACGCGAAAACTTAGAATTCGCAAAACAAAGCGTAATCGAAAACGCTGAGTTTATTCGATAAATTTATAATATGTTTTAATTCTAAATGTCATTAGAATTGAAAAAATTCGATATGCGCTGGATTACCTTTCGTCCCGACGAAAACAAGGGTCCCGTAATTGTTATGATCGGACGTCGTGATACTGGTAAGTCTTATTTAGTAAGAGATTTGTTATATCACCACCAAGATATTCCTATCGGGACTGTGATTTCGGGAACTGAAGCAGGCAACGGCTTCTATGCGAGTCACGTTCCGAAGCTGTTTATTCATGAAGAATATAATACGGTCTTGATTGAGAATGTGTTGCGCAGACAGCGCGCTGTCTTGAAACAGATGAATAAAGAGATGGAGCAATATCGTCGCACTACCATCGATCCTAGGACTTTCGTGATTTTAGATGATTGCTTGTATGATAACACTTGGGCGCGCGATAAGATGATGCGACTTTTATTTATGAATGGACGCCATTGGAAGGTCATGTTAATCATCACAATGCAATATCCGTTAGGTATCCCACCCAATCTACGCACTAACATCGATTATGTTTTTATTCTTCGCGAGCCATACTTCGCCAATCGAAAGCGCATCTGGGAGAACTACGCGTCCATGTTCCCAACTCTCGAGTCATTTTGCTCTGTCATGGATCAAACTACCGAGAATTTCGAATGTCTGGTCATAAATAACAACGCGAAATCTAATAAACTGAACGATCAGATCTTCTGGTATAAGGCAGAACCGCGACCCGATTTCAAGTTGGGCTCTAAAGAATTCTGGGATATTTCCAAGGGTATGGGTTCAGACGACGAGGAGGAATATGATCCTAGTAAGGCGAAGAAAAAAAGTACACCATCTATCAACGTGAAAAAAACCACGGGCGGTAAATGGTAGAATTTGTTACCACTGGACACGATGGCGAACATGGACCGGAAAACGCGTTAGCATGTTAGCAGAGAATCTTGCTCCTCAAGTTGGAGGAGTAAGATAAATTCGCTTTGAAAAATCTCGCTTTGGTAAATAATATAACTAAGAAACCGCTTAAAGAAAATATTCCAATAAATGTTATAATAAGATGACCGATCTTAACATCGTTGATCTTATTGAAAAGAACCCTATCATGCGATTGTCTAACGAATACAATAACAAACTTCTTAGTAAAATAAAGGAAAAATTTACCGGATTCGAGCAACAGTTATTTGTAAGCAGTTTTTATTGCTATTTGAATTATAATGACACCGATTTTGTAATTGATTTGGATAATGTATGGAAATGGATGGGTTTTACTTTTAAGGCAACCGCTAAAGATTTATTGGAAAAACATTTTAAGACTGACATAGATTACAAAATCTCGGTCAGGTCTAAACCTGAGCAAGATTTGAATGAGATTAATAAGAAATGGGGTGGTCAAAATAGACAGACTATCATGTTGAATATAAACTGTTTTAAATCTTTATGTATGAAAGCCAGAACTAAAAAAGCTGACGAAATACACGATTATTACATGAAACTGGAAAAGGTTTTGCAACAAACAATAGAAGAAGAAACGGACGAGCTACGCCTCCAGTTGGAACAAAAGGAAAACATTATCATAGAAAAAGAAAATACGATAATTAATACCAAAAAAGAAAAGCTCAAAGCCGTGCAACAGACAATCGTCGCCCAATTCCCATTGAATACAGAGTGCGTTTATTTCGGAACCATAGACAATACGAACGAAGCCAACGAAAAGCTCATCAAGTTCGGTCATTCCAATGACCTGGCAACGCGAGTCCGTGATCATCATAAGAAATACGATAATTTCATTCTAATAGAGGCGTTCAGGGTCCAGAACAAGGTCGAAATCGAGAATCTCATTAAAGCGCATCCGAAAATCAAGAGACATATTCGAGAAATCCAGGTAAATGGCAAAACGAAAACCGAGATCATAGCCTATGACTCCACCGGTTTCACCATAGAAAAGCTCGCCAAGTGCATCAAGGATATTATTCATTCAAAGACCTATTGCGTCGATAATTATAATCGACTCATGAAACAAAACGAGGACTTAGAAAGCGAAACCCTGGCGCTCCGCGTGGAACTAGAACGCGCAAAGATCCTCATTACAAAACAAGCCGTCGAATTGGCAGAATTGAAAGAAACCATCGATAAACAGAATATCACACTCACTGTGGTAGCCGCCGAATCACAATCCGTTTATCAAAACGCGCTATTATCGGATGACGAGCAGACTCAAAAATTCGCCGAATTCATTGCCACTATGTGCATCGTCCGACCTGACGTTGAAGAGGCTTCTACCAATATGGAAGGGCAATTCCGTATTTGGTCCAAGACTAAACCAAAGAAGGAAACGTTCCATGCGCTGAAAAACTACCTGGATACGAGATTCAAGTCCGCCAGGATTTCAAGCCAAACCTGCGATCAAATTGTGCACGGTTATATTGGGGTAAAACTAAAGGAGATTATTTATAAGAAGAAACTCGTTGATAATAACGTCGAAACCTTTTTGTTCCAAGTATGTAAATTCTCACCGAATGGAAAAATGCTGAATAGCACGTTATTTAGCGAATATCAACGGTGGAAGAAGAGCATCGGAAAACCCTGTTCCGATGACGATATGAAAGAACTGAAGGACTATTTGAACTCCTGTGAGTATACGTTGAAGGCGACGGTTTGGACCGGAGAAGGTTCAAACGAGGGGTATTATGGTGTGATGTTGAAGAGCGACGAACGTAAGCATAAAGCCACTTCTTCTACGGGGAAGTGCGTGGAAAAACGAGACAAGGACAACAATGTCCTTGGAAGATGGGAAACTATAGTCAAGGCGGCGAATTCCGAAAACTTGTCAACATCCAAGATGAGTCGAGCTATTAAAGCGGGCACAAAATTTAATGACGATTATTGCTACGTTTCAGTGACAAACTGAGCAAAACCCACGGTTGATCGCAACCCAAAGTTTTGTAATATAAACAAAAATATTACAAAATACAGACAAAAATTGAAATCACCAACACCCGTCAACTCATCAACACAAAACAGCCACTCCAAAAATGTCAGCTATCATTCGCACCGAAAACATCCAAACCACAATCTGCGCCCTCAACGGAGACTTCTCCGGACGCAGGGACGCCCCGGGGTATGATGAACCCAAACCGATTCATATCCATCGCCGTAATCGCGCGTTTGTTTGGTCCAAGGATATGCAACTCAAACTCTTGGATAGTATTCTACAAGGTTATTATATTCCCCCGATTATTTGTTCATCGCGTATTGTCAACGGGGTAGAGCGCCGTGAAGTCATGGAAGGTGGAAACCGTATCACTACGTTCCGCCGTCTTCTAAACTGTGACGTCCGCGAACTCACTCCCGCTGAAACTCGCGCGGTCGAATCACATCCAATTACGCTGGTCGTGATGCGAAATCTGACTAGCAAGCAAACCCGCGAGATGTTTCGCAGACTTAACAAAAATATTCGCGTTTCCGATGGTCAGCTTTATTCCATGTCTGAGGAGGATTCTCCTCTTGTGCGTGAGGCGCTTTCGCTCCTGAATGATGACGATCACCCTCTACGCACGCGAGTCAATGATTGCTTCTTTGATACACGTAATAAGGATAACGACGGAAAGCGGAATTTGGAGAATGCGATCGCTCTAGTGTCTGGCGCACTTAACGGACCCACGTTTATTACAAAGTCGTTTGCTCGCCAAGAGGATAACGTGGAAGATCAGACGCCAGTTGATAGAAATCTCGTAGTCGATGTCCTTAACAATACATTTGATGTGTTTCTACAAGCCGATGAACTATTCCCTCTAGCCAATAGGCGCTCTGCGAGATCTCAGTGGACAGTAGGAAAATATTTGGGCGCGATTCTGTATGATATTTTGATGAATCCGACTATCATTTCTCAAATCCAGAAAAAGTGGGCGACTTATTTGTCCAAGTTGAGACGCGGAGATGAAGGAGCTTCCGAGGCGTATATTGTGGCGGGAGCAAATAACATTACAGTGGATAAGTTGAAGCGCATTTGCACTAAAGTGGATACTTATCTTAGCACGGGAAGAATCATGACTAAGGAGGAGCTCGACAGAATTCGCCACCCCATTCAAACCGAGTCTGATGATGAAACTAGCGACGACGAGCCTGATAGCGATAGCGAGGATGATTGAACTATTTACTTAAATAATTTATATAATAATGTTTTTTTCATGGGTTCCCTAAAAATTGATACAAATCCAATTCCGCGATTCCACGATAACCACCAAACAATGTCAATTCGCCGAATCCTTTTCGTAATGTTCATGCTTACCAATTGCATGAACATTTTAGCATCTCGCGCGTCTAGGCGCGAGATGAGACGTGCCGAAGAAGCTACGACTCTTCTTCTATACCAATTCATCAAAAATAACTGTCAATATATTCAAAACAAATATAATATAGAAAATAACACTTGCCCTACGATTGCTATTCTGAACGAGCATCCGGATATAGAATTTTACAACGATTTGTGCGATATTCATTACGTCCCAAAGTCAGACACACCTTCGTTATTCACTTCGGTCATTATAATATTTTGTGCATTTGGAGCAATCGCGTGTAACCCCTTTTGCCGGACTATCAAGTTTCCTACTCCTATGTATGAGAAACCTTAGTGTTATTGATCTAGACTAACGCCCGCGTTCGCAGCCGTCTTCAAAAACTCCGCACGCTGATCTGCCGCATTTGCCACTTCACGGCTATCAAAATCAACCGTATCGCGCACGCCAATCAGATTTCCCTCCGAATCCATGGTCTGTGTCAAAACATTACCCGACTTCTCCGCCAACTTAATATTCTCCTCGATAGCCTTACGCTTTGTCTCCTTGACACGACGGTCGAATTCCTCCTTCGCCTTCGTCTCATTTTTCACCTTCTCCTGGTGGAGTTGATTGAGTTCCTCCTCCATGAACTCTACGCGCCCCGTCTTATACGCATCAGGATCCCACGGAATCCACATACCCACTGGACCCACATAAATATCATGGTTTGGATCGAGTTCGCGCAACTTCTTACAGCGAATCTCTGCTTCCTCTTGCGTGCCATAGGTTCCACGAATCTTTAGACCGCGTGTCGATGTCTGGAAAGCATTCTCGCGTTGAAATACCTGCGTCAAACGATCTTCGTGCTTATCCAAAAACGTCTTGTAATCATCCAATACAGAATCCGCCTTGATTTTAGACTCCTCCTCCTTGACAAACTCATTGAAATCCTCAATGACCGACTCTACCTTTAGGTTATATTTATAAGAAATGAAATTCACGAAATCCGAAAACTTGGACATCGATTTAGACATATCCCATTGTTGCACGAATTGATCGAATAAATATACCTCGCGCTTCTTTAGGATCTTTTCGGGGGACACAAATGACATACACGCGAATTTCTGTCCAGCGAGCGCATCGTCCTCATCCAACAAATCAATATATTTAGGATTGGCGTCGCCATTTGGCAAATTCTTTCTCTCAAATCCCGACATTTAGCGAAATTACTATGCAATGTATCTCCAAGAATGTTTAAGTGATTTTCATCTTTATTATTTATTTTCGTAGAGTATAATATATGAGTAACGTTTTTGATTTCAGTGAACTCGTTAAGAGAGCTATCAAGTATATTGTAGAGGGTATTATGGTGGCTATTGCCGCTTATGCTATCCCCAAGCACTCGCTTAAAGTAGAAGAGGTTGTAATTATCGCTCTTACCGCCGCTGCCACATTCAGCGTGTTGGATGTATTCGTCCCTTCCATGGCTTCGTCAGCCCGCGGAGGCGCCGGCTTCGGTATTGGCGCCAATCTTGTAGGATTCCCCGGAGGACTTTAGTTAATATAACTCAGACTGTAAACAATCGTAGTTATATATATAGACACAACAACTGAATGAAACTTATAAATTCGTTATACAAAACATTGATCTCAACACGATCTATTTATAAAGGACGAGAATATTTGACTATATTGATATATTTTGCCTTGTTGTTCGTGTTGGATTATTCGGGAATAATGAATCTGTATGGTCAAAGCTTTATTCGAAGAATGATAAATATGTATAGAAGAGTAGACTCTCTAACGTATCAAAGTAAATTAAAGCCCTTTTGTGAACCATCAAAAAAAATGTTGAGCGAAGAAGATATCAAAAAATTACAATCGATTAAAGTCCCTGAAACAAATGATTTTCCTTGGTTTTCAAGGAAAAACACTACCACGCATCAATGTTGCGAAAAATTTAGCGATCCTGAAAAACAAATCATTACCGAGATTTCCGAAAAAGTGAGATTGAAATATGAAAAACAGATAGGAAAAACGTTATATTATATGAGTGACAACAGAGCGACCATTTATGTATATTATGGTAAAGATTCGCAGCATTTATGGCACGTCGATCCTCAAAATTTAGAGGAAATATTTAATGTCATTATATGTTTCAAAAAGGTAGGAGGAATTAGTCCGTTGCAATGTAAGAATAAAGAAGGTGAGGCGTATTCCGTGCATTTCGAAGAAGGCGACGCGGCTCTATTCAACGGTGGAACCACTGTTCATCAAGTTCCTCCGAATGAAGATGACAAATCGGAACGCACTGTTTTATCCATCGCGTTTACAACGAATGAAAATTTTAATGATGGTGATAATTTATGTACTTTTATTGAGGGCGGTAGTAATTATTTCAATCTTATAAAAATCGTATTGTCTATCGTTACAATAAATCTCGTTTTAACTTTTATATCTGGTATCAACACATTGTCGTATACATTTTTATTGATATACATTGCTGTGATAATGATTATAATAAAATACGTTCCTTTATATTTGAATACGGGATTGGGTTCGGGTCGTTCGTCTTCATTCTATCATAATTTTGTCATTGTTTTGTCTTTTATGTTATTCACTTTCTCTACGAAAGGCGCCATCGTATTTATAAGTTATTTTTTCTTGAGCGACGTGTTTTTTCCAAGATCTTGGGTGGAATACGACTAAGATCAGGGAACCTTAGCAAAGCAAAAGGTTCCCTGATTTACACCCTTGAAGATTTATAATGGGACGCCCTCGGGCGTCTCAATAGAGATTTAAGGGCAACGTTACCGATAAATGAATTAAAAGGCAAACCTCCTACGGAGGTTTGTCCCATTTTAAATCT
>Ga0136642_1000256_pt1 | contig 31645 bp, 45 predicted proteins | sample LowCatLa1302831Y_FD_115313 | JGI IMG/M metagenome (GOLD analysis project Ga0136642, IMG submission 115313) | Freshwater microbial communities from Lower Cathedral Lake, Yosemite National Park, California, USA - 13028-31Y | ecosystem: Environmental > Aquatic > Freshwater > Lake ... | reverse complement strand
TAACGATTGATTTCTTGCCGCTTTGAACGGCGTCGATTGCTTGATTAAACATTTTAAATCTCCTGTGTGTAATGTTTGTGTGTTGTAACAACATTGTGCTGTTACAGTTATTATATATGCCTTTTGTTAAAAAACATACTGTAATGGCTATCTTGCTATAAACAAATATGTGACTATGGCTACAATAGCCCACGCCGCACATTTCTCGCCGTACTTGGCTTCAAACTTTGCAATAGCTTCTGCCATATTATGCTCCGTATATAGCTTTAGCTTCTGCAATACGCCCTTGACGAGCGAGCCAAGCCGCATGTCTAGCTTCGCCTACTGATACTAATACTTGCCATACTGCGCTTAGAATAGGTTTCATAGTCCACGTCCCCAGTATTGTGCTTCTGAATCATACTGACGTTGCCAGTAATCTACTTCTGCCGCATTGGTTGGGTTTTTGCTGTTGATATATTGTTCTAAACGGCTTTGGTAACCTGCCTTAGGGAACATTTCTGCTAGTCTCTCCATAAGAGCTAGCATTTTGTTTGATAAAGTTGTCATTTTGTGATCCTCTGTGTAAAATGTGTGTAGATACTCATGGTTTCTACTGAGTATTTAGTCCGCCTAGTGTTACACTAATATTAAATCCAACCCGTTTGATTTACTTAAAAACTTATGTTACAATCAAATAAATAGAGTAAGAGAGATTATATTATGCGTAAGAGCACCCGGAGTATTTTACAAGAATTGAGCGATTTAGGAGTCAGCAGAGATGCGGACTTGGTAATCGAAAGTCGAGGGTCCAATATCATCGACAGTGCAATCAACCTATTAAAACTTATACGTGAAAACTATGATGTAGAAACTGCTTCGGAACTAGAACGCCGTTTTATCAACAGCATACGCAGTGCTGACAATACCAAATTTAAGCGTGGTATTAAACGTATCCAAGAAGGTAAAGATGAGTAAAAATGCTTTAAAATCTCTGGGCATAGGAACTTTTGAAGATTCCAAGTTTACTCCAACCAAGGGTATTATTATTGATATACCTAAAGATGCTTATCCAGAACTTAAAAAACAAGTACAAGCCTATTTACATAGCCTAGGAGATACAGGTTTTTGGAAAGCAGGCGGCGGCGGCAGCTTTGATCCAGAGCATCCTGATCAAGTAGAACTCGATCCTGATACAGGTAAACCTTACGGCACTACTAAAGAAGTCAGTGGCGATATTGATGTGTTCATGGACAGTGATTTGATTAAGAAAAAGCTAGGCCTAGATCCTAAATTGTCAGATGTTGATGTAAAGTCTGAAGTGTTAGCACATGCACAAAAACACTATCCTAGCGTCAAAGGCGGCAATGGTATACACCTAGCATGGCCTGCTCCCGGCAAGACAAAGGGCATGCCTAACTACTATCAAATAGACTTGATGATCATGCAAGATGCACACGGTATTGGTGAGCATCATATGCACAGCTATCGTCATAAGAACAGTCCATACAAGGGTGTTGACCAACAGTTGGCTATGAGCAGTTTAATTAACAGTCATCCTAGTTATGAGCCTAAAGAACTACAGTATCACGGCTTTGGAGGTGCGGTCAAACATCGTGCTAGTAAACAAGTGCTAAGTCCAGATAACAAACAACGTTATACTGATATCATTCATTCTGCAGAACTTGCACTGGGCCCAGGCGCAACCTGGCGCAATATATCCAGTGTCGAAGACATAATCAAATGGTTTGAAAAAGAAGGCGGCATTGAACACCCACGTTTAGCGCAGTTAAAAGCAGATCTTGAACGTAAGAAAGCTGAAATTTCTAAGAAAAGTGTTAAAGAAGGTTCCAGCGACTGGTTCCGCATCATCTCCCAAAATTTAACCATATAAAGCACATTTTTACCAAAAGTGGTAAATAAAAGTACAAAGGCTCACAGAGTAGTGAGTATTTGATAAGCATATTCAGAGGAGATTATTATGCCATCATTAATCGGTCAAACAGTAGCAGCCAACTACTTAAAAAGTGGTCCACAAAACACATACGCAGACGGTGCGTATTACAGTAACTTTGGTACACGTCAACTAACATTGATCAAGGTTGTTACATCAGGCGGCACAAACGACCTAACTAAAGGTACAGACGGCTCAACTGGTGTATACACAGATGCAAACAGCGTGTTTAGTCGTTGTGTTCGTGCAATTCAAAACAACAATGAAATTTATGTAGTTGGTCAGCCAAGTGCAACAACATTCTTAGCATTGATTTCATCTGACACAATGAACAATTCAGACACATCAAGCAACGTACAAAACGGCGGCTTTGGTGACCTAGAAGCTGATATCGCTGCCTCAATGAACGCAGGTGCCACGGCTACTGTAACAGCAAGTGGAGATGCTACAAACCGTAACTTCTTCGTTGGTGCTGGCTTAGGTACATTCGCTTAATAGTAAGTTTATTCTCAGGGATGGGAAGCAATTAAGGACCTTCGGGTCCTTTTTTGTTGGCCTGCATTAAATACGCAGTTAAATACACAATGGAATACAAGTTATATACTCTAGTTGATATTACACATACTAATCAGTATCGTAACGAACCAGGCAGACAAAAAGAACGCTGGCAAGAACAAAACTTTAACACTGTACTACAAACATTAGGTATTCGTAGCAACGTAAGCTATAAGATTAACCCAACTTCTTTAGAAATTAAAGGAAGAGTAGTGGGATTCAACACTGACGAAATTATACGTGTTTGGCGCTTTGACTTTTATACAGAACTTGATTATGTTTATGAAAAAGATGACGATCCAGTGGGACTTCTTAAAGATGATTTCATGTTAGTGCCATATATTAACGGACTTGATGAACATATGGCTCAACGATACGCAGTGTTTACAACCGAAGAGCCAGGCAGTAATATAGTTTTTCACGCAAAAGAATAAATACTCGTAGAAGGCTCAAACACTAATAGGCAATTAATCATACACTAAGGTACCGTTCCTTAGACACATTAATAGAGGATGCCCCAATGGCTACAGTTGCAGAGCGAGTAAGCGTACTAGAGACAAAAGTTGATAATTTTAACGAAAAGTTAGATGATGTCAAAAAAGACATCACTGATAATCATTCATCGTTAATAGATACCCTTAAAGAAATGCGCGACGAATCTACCAAGCAACATGGCGAGTTAGCTGGCAAAGTCAAAGACCTACAACAAATCAAAGATAAGTGGATGAAATATGGAATGATAGCACTGGCATTTGCCGCAGGTGCAGGTTGGCTACAAACCACAAACGTTCCAGCAGTAATAAAACTATTAGGCCTATAATTCAGTTAAATACTGAATGCTGATAACAGAATTCATCCAAGCCGTACACTACAACAAAGAGCTCAACCCTAAGCTGTGGAGTAACAACATACTCCGTAGAGAAGTACGCACCAAGCTACTTAACATTGCACAAGACTTTGTTAAATTCATAGCACTCCCAAATATTAATTTAAAAGACGTTACTGTCAGCGGTAGTAATGCTAGCTATGGCTACGGCGAACACAGCGACTTAGACTTGCATTTAGTTGTTACCATGCCAGATACTCCGCATATACGAGAACTGTTTGATGCCAAAAAGAATAACTACAACTACAATCACAAGATAAAGATACAAGGCATCGATGTTGAAGTATATGTGCAAGATGAAGCACAGCCGCATCATAGTGCTGGCATATACAGCGTACTGGATAACATGTGGTTAAGCAAGCCTACTCATAAAGTTCCTAAGATAAGCGATAGGGAAGTACGTTTAAAAGCCCGAGGTTATAGCAGTATGGTTAATAAAGCATTAAAGGCAGATGACTTAAATACAGTACGAAGTGTAATGGATGATCTAAAACGTTTACGTAAAACAGGATTGGACGTAGGCGGAGAGTTCAGCGTTGAAAACCTAGCATACAAATTACTACGCACCCGCGGACAAATAGATAAATTACATAGACATTTACAAAAATTAAAAGATGCTCAATTGAGCTTGGAGAATAGATAATGAAAGTAAAACAAATTATTAGTGAACTTGGTCCATCGAATGGATCACTTGCACCAATACAGAACGGCAAACAACAGTATAAAGTTTCTCCGAACTCTGCACCTGCGGCACCCGGCCAATCCCAAATGGTTAAATTAGTACCTGCTGGTGCACCACAGGGCACACCCGGACAAGATCCACAAGGAACTGTTACAGTCAGTGCTGACCAAATTGACATGACTGATCCAGCTAATCCTAAACTTAATCCACAAGCACTTAATCCACAAGCGCAAACTCCTAATCAACAAGCTGGCGCATTGAATGGCAAGACAGTTACTATGGGACTTGGTGAAGAACCTAACGAAGATTTATTACAACCAAATACTGCGCAGTCGGCTAATCAACAACCTAATGTATTAGATCCGGCTAATAATACAAACACATACTATGTCAACTACGATCAAATGGCCGCAAAGGTAGGAAACAAATATGTTAAGGTTATGCCTAGTAAGCTATGGTGGGAACTAACACCTGATGTAGCCGCAAAAGCAAATCAACAAGGTTTCAGTACTATCTATCTAAATGTTAATGGTACAAAGATTCCAGCAGTAATGGGCGGGGATCAAAAATTAGGTTCAAGAATTGATGTTAGTCCTAAAGACTATCAAACAATTAAAAGTTCTAAACAAGCACCACAAACGAACCAACCGCTACAACAAGAAGAACAAGGCGAAGAAAGCCCACTGAGCCGCATTGCACATTTAGCAGGTATTCGATGAGAGTAAATGAACTACTTGGCGAGTTTGGTATCTTTACTACAAATGAAGAAGCCGCAATACTTGCTAAGTTAAAAACACCAGTGTCCTTACATAGTTTAACTGAAACAGAACGTTTCAGGATCGAGGGCCTCATCCGTAAAAGTTTGGTAACTAAGATTGGACACGATGATCCTAAAGTAGTTGCAAATGACACAAAAAAAACGACAATTTAAAAAACCCAATAAACCCGTTGCAAAACCGGCACACAAGCCTAACGTTCAAAAGATAGCAGAATCGTTTGAACTAGAGTTTAATAAGACTATGCAACTGGTTCCATTACCCGACGGCAGTATTGTTTACAAGGACTATGTTGTCAAGGAAAATAAACAGGGTCGCTGGGTAATAACAAGAAAAACTGCTATAGGTACACAAGGTGAGTTCAACTTAAGAAGCTCTGCTTTAATTGCTGCCAAGTCATTACATAGGGTACAGCTTGATCAGTATAATGAAATCAAAATGCTAGACACTAGATACTGGAACAGCTATAATACAGTCCAAGTATGCCGCAAAATCATAGCAGGAATTAAAGACTTTGATCATTATATGATCATGTTAAATAAACTAGAACACAATACATGGCTAGCGGACAACTGCAAGGCCGAAATTTCCAAGAGGTTTCGTTGGAGTTTTGTATAAATACTCAATAGAAGCTTAGGATAATACCATGCAAATTAGAGATCTTTCTCAACCAGTTACAAGCCATAAACTTAATGAAAATATGGCAAAGACCATTGGCTATAAATTAAACCTTGATCAGTTTACTGATCAGCAACTACATGATGCACAAAACAAGCTACGCACAGAAATGAGCCAGTTTGAAGTTAGTGAAAGTTTCGATAGTGTTAATACAAGCCCAACATACCAAAAAACTCGTATGTTGCATGATGTTATTACACAAGAAATTTTAGATCGCGATTCAGTAGAAGAAGGCGCCAACGTAGACCGTATGGTAAAACATGTTAAGTCTAGCGAAAAGAAGCTGGGCCACAGCGACAAAGAATCAGAAGATATTGCATGGGCAACTGCTAATAAACGCGGTATGCTAAACAACAAAAATAAGAAGGCGGACGAAAGCATGGAACACGGTAACGACATTTATCTTGCTAAATTAGCTGTTAAGGCTAAAGAGCACTCAGTACCAAACAACTGGATTGCTAGTGCAATCAAAAGAATTGAATTAGGCGAAAGCGATCAGGAAGAATTAGCAAGCGAACTAGTTACTCGTTATGACTTGCGTGAAAGCGTTGCATATGACATTGTATACCTTAAAGAAGGCGAAGAAGATAAAGCCAAAATCATTATGTCTACAAAAGACATGGTTGATCGTGTCACAGGTTGGTTAGACGATGTCTCCGAAATGCGAGCCGAACAGCTATTACAATTATTAGACTCTATAAGAGCAGAGTTAGGCGCACAAACAGCCGAACAATATACACAAGCAGTTCGTCCAGCATTAGATGAATTATATCAACATTTAGAGCAAACACGTAGTCACTTACATTCAGCATTGTCAGTAGTGTCAGGCGGCGACCAAGGCGAAATGATGGGCGCAGAACAACCAGGTGCTGATATGGGTGCAGGTATGCCACAACCAGGCGCTGAACAAGGCGGAATGCCAGGCGAAGAAGCTCCAGAAGAAACAACACCTCCGATGGGTCGCGAAGTTCGCGAGACAGCGGCTTATAGCCGTCGTTTAGGACAGATGTTAGCTTCAAAAAAAAAGTAATATGGGAATCGGAAGCTGAGACAGTTTCCGATCCTTTGATTCAATCTATCTTATCGATAAAATCAGGTAACCCCCACAGTCCAAGCGTAGATGCCAACTGGGATACTATAAGCCAAGAGATGGGCGATGGTGGCCAAATGGATTATGATATGTTTGCCGCACGTTGGGAAGCAGAAGATCAAATACAAGATCCAAAAAAGAAAATACTACACAATCTTATCAAAGACTTTGATGAGAATGGGCTTGTAATTAAAGTACATGGCGATCAACCAAAAGTTCAAAATGCAAACGCAGGCAAAAGTACATTAGATACCACAGCTGACCGCGGTGCTAAAAATACAGATTTGGCATAATTAATCGTTGACTCGGTGCATAATTAATAGTATAATTATGCTATGACCTTACTCAAAGAACGATATGACTATACTCCTCTAAACAGAGAAAGCATAGAAGGCAAGCGTTTATACGCTACACCAGACGGAGGCAAACTGCCGTCCGTCACAACAATCCTAGATAAAACCAAACCGTGGGAAAAAGTCCAAGCTCTATTGGACTGGAAAAAACGTGTTGGCGAAACGAAAGCACAAGAAATTGTAACCGAAGCCGCTGGGCGTGGAACACGTATGCACAAGTTTCTAGAAGATTATATTACACAGGGTGTTATTAATCCTCCAGGAACTAATCCATATAGTGTGCAAAGTCACAAGATGGCTAATCATATCATTGAACACGGACTTAAAAACGTTAATGAAGTATGGGGTGTGGAAGTTGGTCTATACTATCCAGGATTATATGCGGGCACAACAGATTGTGTAGGGTTACACTTAAATGATCCTGCAATCATGGATCATAAACAAACTAATAAACCTAAGAAAGCAGAATGGATCGAAGACTATTACTTGCAAATGGTTGCCTATGCATTAGCCCATAATAAAGTACATGGCACCGATATTCGTAAAGGTGTAGTGTTTATGTGTGTTAAACCTCCCGAAATTAGTCCTATGACATGGGGCGAACCAGCTTACCAGGAGTTTATTTTAACCCCGGATATGTTTGAACACTGGGAAAAGCAATGGTGGAACAGGGTGGAACAATACTACAATCAAAACTGATAAATATCCTATATAGAGGATATTATTATGGCTGTAGTGCAAATCTCAAGAATCCAAGTAAGACGCGGTAAAGAGAATTCAGGTAGTGGTTTACCGCAATTAGCTTCGGGTGAAATGGCCTGGAGCGTTGACTCACAAAATTTATACATTGGTAACGGTAGTGTTGCCGAAGGTGCGCCTACTGTCGGCAACACTAAGATATTAACGGCTAACGATTTAGGAGCCAACGGTAATATTTTAGATCTAATCACTTTCCAGTACAAGAAAAATGATTATTCTATTGTTACTAGTAGCCTTGGTGTTAACTATCCAACTATTCGAGGCATGCAGGCTAAATTAGATGATCAAGTTAATGTAATAGATTTTGGCGCAACGGGTAACGGTGTTGTTGACGATACAGCCGCTTTACAGTTGGCTATTAATCAACTTTTTTTAAATCCAATTAATATAACAAATCCTTCAAGTAGAAAAACACTAGTAATTCCATCCGGTACCTACTTAACTACTACAACATTATACATTCCTAGTTACGCTACAATCGTTGGATATGGAATCGGTAAAACTATAATACAATACAGTAACACCGCAGGAACTCCTGGCCCTGTAATGCAATTTGTAAACGACACAGCGACACCTGGAGTTCCAAATATCTTTAGTATGCCGCTAGTAGAACGTCCTACATATAACCCGATCGGATCAACTGGTACTACTCTTAAATTAACACGCACTGATGCATTGGCAGGAACTACAGGAATTAGTGTAGGTATGGTTATCACAGGAACCGGATTCGCTAGCGGACAAACAGTGACGGCCGTTATTGATAGCCAAACAGTGACTATTAATACAGCGCCCAATGGTACACCAGCTGGCGTTTTAACATTTACAGCTACACAAGCACCTGCACCAACTTATATCAGCCAACCTAAAAATATACAGATTTCAAATATGACTTTGTATACTAAAACTTCCGACCAGGCAGGTTTACAGTTAGATGCTGTGCGAGATAGTCGTTTTGAAAATTTACAAATTATAGGTGCTTGGTCGGCATTAAGTAACGAATATAGTCGTGGAATTTATTTAACGGCATTTAGTCGATTAGTTACATGTCAACGTAACTTGTTTAAAAATATACAGCTTAGTAGCTTTAGATATGGAATTTTGTCTAATAACGATATCTATAATAATGCATTTACTGATCTATATGTTACTGATACATTGCAAGGAGTTGCATTAGGTAAAACAAGTAACCGAACTAGTGTTGGACAACAATATGGTCCTTGTAATACTACATTCACTGACAGTGTTTTTGAACAGATTAAACAGCATGCCATTTACATTTATTTAGGTTCAGGTAATACAACTAGAAATACTAGATTAATCAATGTTGGTAATAATGGCGGATCGAACGTTACCAGCGCACAGTATCCGCAAATTTATTTTGCAGTCGGTGGTAACAGTAGTCAATATGACCAAAGCGATCGCGGAGATGATTTGGCAACTGTTACTCCTAGCGTGAACACTTCTTACACTGTATCAGGAAGTAGTGGAGTTGTTTTAAATGTTACAAGCACTACAGGTATAAACGTTGGTATGTCTGTGACAGGTACTGGATTCAATTCAACACTAGCACCTTATGCATGGACTGTACAATCTATCACCAGTAGCGTACAAGTATTATTAAGTTCAGCCCCAAACGGAACTCCTAGTGGTATATTAACATTCAGTGTGCCGTATTATCCAGAAATTAGTGGACTGGTTAGTTACGATTCTCATAGTGTGAGACAAGTTAATATTACTAATCCATCAAATTCAACATTTGCATTTCGTTTACCGTTGCCATCGGACGGTGTAAATTATGTAATCAACTATGTGTATCGTAGTACAGTTCTTACAATCAGCCGTCGTGGAACCATAACAATCATGTGCGATGTAGTTAATAACTCTGTCCAACTAAGCGATGAATATGATTATACTGGACGTAATGATGGAACTTACGATGTAAATTTAGCATTTACAGCTCGAATTGTTACCAACAGTTTGGAAGTAGATTATGTTAATCCCAGCGCAAGCGATGCCGGATTATTGATGTATTCTTATTCAGCAGTTTTATAATCGAACTACTAGACACAGTGAATAAATGCGTATATAATTTAAATTAAATCCGAGATATAGAGATTAGGTTTGAAAAAACCTGCTGTATCTCCGCAATTTGATTAAGAAAATACGGTTGCCAAAGAAGTTTGGCAAGTTAGAAGTGATCCAATAAATACTTCCTAATCACACTAACTTCTAAAGCGGAATAAATGAACACTACAGTAATTAAAAGAAACGGACAAAAAGAGCCGTTGACAATTGATAAATGGCAAGCCCAAGTGGCGAAAGTTTGCCAAGGTATTGCAGATGTTAGCCAGTCAATGATTGAAATCAAAGCTCAGTTGCATTTTTATGACGGCATCACAACTAAAGAAATCGACGGCATCACACTACGAGCAATAGTAGACCTAATCGACGTAGAATCAAATCCAGATGTAGGACACGTAAACTATCAGTATGTGGCTGGCAAGCAACGTTTAAGTATGCTACGTAAAGATGTGTACGGTTCTTATATCCCTCCGAGCCTTTTCTCTATTGTGCAAAAGAATGTTGCCACTGGCTTGTATGCTAAAGAATTATTAGAATGGTATAGTGAAGAAGACTGGAACAAAATGGATGACATGCTAGATCATGAAAAAGATGAACAGTATGGCTATGCGGCGATTGAACAACTAATCGAAAAATACCTAGTTAAGAATCGTGCAACTAAACAAACTTATGAAACTCCGCAAATCAGATATATGATTGCCGCGGCCACAGTCTTCCATAAAGAAGAACCAAATAGCGCAAGGATGCGTTACATAAAGGAATACTACAATGCCGCAAGTGATGGATTATTCACGTTGGCCACGCCAGTGTTGGCAGGGCTCGGTACTCCTACTAAACAGTTTAGTAGTTGTGTACTTATTAGGTCGGATGATGATTTGGACAGTATTTTCGCGTCCGGAGAAATGATGGCCAAGTATGCCAGTAAACGTGCGGGGATTGGATTGGAAATCGGTCGATTACGCCCATTGGGCTCCCCAATTCGCGGTGGCGAAATCATGCATACTGGTATGATACCTTTCTTAAAGAAATGGTTTGGCGATCTACGTAGTTGTAGTCAAGGAGGTATCCGTAATGCAAGTGCTACTGTATTTTATCCCATTTGGCATCATCAGTTTGATGATCTTATTGTTCTTAAGAATAACCAGGGAACAGAAGAAACTAGGGTTCGACATATGGACTATGGAGTGGTATTGTCTGCCTTCTTCTGGAGACGATTTCGAAATAAGGAAGCTATAACTTTCTTTGATCCAAACGAAGTACCGGACTTGTACGAAGCGTTTTATAAAGACACTGCATTGTTTGAACAGTTATATGTTAAGTATGAAAAGCGCAAAGACTTACGTACTAAGACTATGAGTGCTGAAGAAGTATTCAAGTCGGGCATACTGAAAGAGCGTACTGATACAGGACGTATCTATCTAGTGTTTATCGACAACGTGATGAACCAAGGACCATTCGATCCTGAGTACCATACAATTTATCAGAGTAACCTTTGCTGTGAAATACTATTACCTACTAAATCTTTCAAGCGGCTTGATGATGCTGATGGCCGCATTGCTCTTTGCACACTCGGCTCGATCAATTGGGGAGCGTTCCGTAATCCAGAAGACATGCGCCGTGCTTGCCGTATTCTACAGCGTAGTCTATGCAACATACTTGATTACCAAGACTTCCTAAGTATCCAAAGCAAACTAAGTAACGATGAGATTCAACCATTAGGCATTGGTGTTACTAATCTAGCCTACTGGCATGCCAAGCGTGGCCTTAAGTATGGCGATAAAGATGCACTACAAGATGTTAAAAGTTGGATGGAACATCAAGCCTTTTATCTAACAGAAGCTACAGTGGAACTAGCACGTGAGCGTGGCCCATGCACACACAGCGCACGAACACGTTATGGACAAGGCACATTCCCTTGGGAACTACGTGCCAAAGGTGCTAACGAACTAGCAGACTTTACTCCCGAACTTGACTGGGAACCATTGCGTGAACAAATGAAACTACATGGAGTACGAAATGCTACACTTATGGCTATTGCTCCAGTGGAGTCTAGTAGTGTTGTTATTAATAGTACTAATGGAATAGAAATGCCAATGAGTTTAATTAGTGTTAAAGAATCAAAAGCAGGATCATTTACGCAAGTAGTTCCTGAATATGCTAAACTTAAAAACAAATATCAACTCATGTGGGCCCAGAAGGATTGTCAAGGTTATTTAAAAACTGCGGCAGTTCTTGCGGCTTATGTTGATCAATCAATTAGTACAAACACATTTTACAATCCAGCACACTTTGCGGATCGTAAAGTACCAACAACATTGATTGCTAAGAATTTAATGCAAGCTCACATGTGGGGATTAAAAACATTCTACTACAGTTTGATTAATAAAGCAGGCAGTAAAGCAGAAGACGAAATTGCGCCTACAATGTTAAAGGCTATCAATTTCGATGATGAAGAAGATTGTGAGTCGTGTAAACTATGAGTTATTCAGATAAGGTAATTGACCATTATGAGAATCCTAGGAACGTTGGGTCCTTTGCAAAAGATGATCCTAGTGTGGGTACTGGAATGGTAGGTGCTCCTGCTTGCGGCGATGTGATGAAACTACAAATAAAGGTAGATGAAGATGGTATTATTAGAGATGCTCGTTTCAAGACATATGGTTGCGGATCAGCAATCGCCAGTAGCTCGCTGGTTACAGAGTGGGTTAAGGGTATGCATATTAACGATGCTCTTAACCTTAAAAACGCACAAATCGCCGAAGAACTAGCACTGCCTCCGGTTAAGATACATTGTAGTATACTTGCCGAGGATGCTATCAAAGCCGCAGTAGAAGATTATAAAAAGAGACACTAATGTTAGAAACCTGTTGTGATATTTTAGTAGACGCTTACAAGCGCAATTGGATAACCAGTAGAGATGGCAACATCTCTATACGACATCACGACCGTGATCATTTTTATGTAACGCCCAGCGGTGTACGTAAACAGAACATGCAACCAGAGATGTTCAAAAAAATAGCTATAGAACGAACTATCAATAGCGGTCATGGTACAGGAATTTTTAACTATCATTGGCATGTAATCGAACAAACTGATTTATCTGGTAACTTAGAACCTACAGGTGAAATGCCTTTGCATTTTGGACTACAAAAAGAATTAGGACAACACAAAGATGATGTCCGGGTAGTAGTCCATGTACATCCAACATATTGCATCGCGGCCATGCATGCCGGTATTGATTTAGGCACTATTAGTGATTCATTTCCGGAACTTAATCGTTATACTAAGGTAGCGCCTAATGTAGGCGATGTACCTCCTATCAGCCAAGAGTTAGGCGATGAATGTCATCGCAATTTAGGATTGGATCGCGATGGTAATATTAAGTTTGATATAGTGGGAATCAAAGGGCATGGTGTAGTGGCGATTGGTAATACCCCGTGGCGTGCCTACGAACACATAGAAAGATTAGAACATATTTGCAAGATAGTACTTGCATCAGGAAAATATTAATGAGCCAAGAACAATATAATTTAAAAACTAAAACAGACTATCTCAATCGTAAGATGTTCCTAGACCCAGCAGGTCCAGTTACTATTCAACGATTCGAAGAAGTCAAATATAAAAAGATTGCAGACTTTGAAGCAACTGCACGTGGCTTCTTTTGGCAACCAGAAGAGATTAGTCTTACCAAAGACTCAAATGACTTTAAAGATGCCAGTGATGCTGTCAAACATATCTTTACCAGTAACTTGCTACGTCAAACAGCGTTAGACAGTTTGCAAGGACGCGGCCCGAGCCAAATCTTTATGCCTGTTGTTAGCTTGCCAGAACTAGAAGCACTTGTGTATAATTGGACATTCTTTGAAACCAACATCCACAGCAAGTCATACAGTCATATCATACGTAATATCTACAACGTGCCAAAAGATGTGTTCAACACAATTCATGATACACAAGAAATTATCGACATGGCTTCAAGTGTAGGTAACTACTATGAAGACTTGCATCAGATCAATTGCCGTAAGCAGTTAGGTGAGAAAGTTAATGAACGTACACACATTAAAGCAATCTACATGGCCTTACATGCTAGTTATGCACTAGAAGCTTTCCGCTTTATGGTTAGCTTTGCCACAAGTTTGGCCATGGTTGAAAACAAGATCTTTATGGGTAATGGTAACATTATTCAATTGATCCTACAGGACGAGATCCTGCACAAAGGTTGGACTGCCTATTTGATCAATCAAGTTGTTAAGGAAGACAGTCGCTTTGCCGAAATCAAAGCAGAATGCGAACAAGAAGTATATAGTTTATATATGGATGTTATCCGTGAAGAAAAACAATGGGCTGACTATTTGTTTAACAAAGGCCCTGTGATTGGTTTAAATGCTAACATTTTAAAAGACTTTGTAGACTATACAGCCGTTAGCGCACTTAAAGACATTGGTATTAAGTACAATAACCCTGCTCCTAAGTCTACACCTATTCCTTGGTTTAACAAACATGTTAATACAAGCAATAAACAAACAGCATTACAAGAAAGTGAATCGACCAATTATGTAATTGGCATCATGAGCGATAGCATTGATTACGATGAGCTTCCAGCATTATAAGAGAGAAATATGATTACAGTATACAGTAAAAATAACTGTCCATTTTGTGACAGGGCAAAAGCATTACTAGAAAGCAAAGACATTACGTTTCGAGTAATTAAAATGGAAGACGATCCAGACGCACGTGAGTTCTTAATGGATCAAGGATTACGATCAGTTCCACAGATTTTCAAGGACGGAGTACTCCTTCCTGGCGGTTTTCAAGGTCTTGCCGGCAAAGACGAAGAATTTTTTAACACACTCAAAGGATAAAAATGATAATTAACAAAGGTATTGCGATAGGTGAAGTAGTAACAATTAAAACAACTGCGGGCGAAGAAATTGTCGCTAAACTAGTTGAAGAAAATCCAATGAGTATTACAGTCGCTAAACCATTGGTACTAACCGCAAGTGCAAAAGGCATAGCTTTGGTTCCCTTTTTGTTTACTACAAGTCCAGATGCAAATATCACTATTAGCAGAGCCACAGTAATGGTGCTGGCTCCTACTGATAAAGATGCTTCGGACACGTACATTCAGAATACCACTGGTATTAAACTAGCATAAATATTACTCAGCAAAGGAAATAGTCATGCCATTTATCGTTTTTACACCAGTACCTGCTATACCAACACCATCGGGTACTTTTGGAGCAATTTCCGGCGGCGGCGCACAGACTGAATTAGATTATACAAACACTCTAGGTGCTCTCGGAGTACAACTACAGCAAATACAATATTATCTAAGCGGCGGCCCTGGCGGCATTGCGGCAACAGAACCTGGCAGTATGCTTAATTCATTATTAAATAGCGCCCATTCGTTAGCCAATATCGATTCGGCATTACAAACGTTAGTACTCGGCAATAATAAACAAGTAGGTGCCCAACTAAGTGGTGCAAATTCTGTGCAAAGTTCGTTATCTACGATTGCTGGTTTGTTAACAACTATGATTGCCATGCAACAGATGTCGATGTCCGCACAGATGAATCATCAACAATTTGTTGAGCAAACTACAAACACTGCAAGAACCGAAGATGGAAAACTTCCAGTTGCTGTTAAGCAAGAAGCTTTCGTAGAGAAAGTAAAAACTTCAAGTTTAGGTATTGCTAATATTTCTGCTATAAGCACTGCTTCAGGAGTCGCTCAGGGTATAGCTACTGATGCGTTGTCAGCAGGTACAAATATTGCTAAAAATTTAGTAGCAAGCACAGACATTGGACAAAATCTAATTTCTTCGGGTACTAAAATGAAAGCATGGGTTAATACTCAAGTTGCCGATATTGAAGCAGTTGCTCAATTAAAGAAAAAAGAAGCAGAAGCAAAAGCTCTAAAATTAAAAGCACAACAAGGCGGCGCTCCATAATGGGCGGAGTTGCTAGGGCTAATAAGGATGTCGCCGGATCACTGATAATTTCTGGCGCTACTACAGTTATCACCAATGACTCTCATACTGCGTTCCAAACTTCAGGAACAGCTAAAGGGTCAGTTATTGCATCTGGATGTGCTACGGTGTTTGCCGAAAATAAAAATGTTGCCAGATTAGCAGATCCTGCAAGTGATGGCTCTTTGATATCCAGCTCAAGCACAACCGTGTTTGCAGGCCCTTAAAAGCCAGGATCGTTAGCATCCTTGTTTAGTTATGCTAAATTATTATAGCACATTTCAAGGAGAATCAAATGTCAAAATATCAAGAGTTCACAACCCTAGTCGAATCAATGGAATCAGACTTCGAAAAGTTTTACGACAAGGGCGTAAATGCCGCAGGTACCCGTGTACGCAAACACTTACAAGAATTGGCTAAACTGTGCAAAGAAACACGCAACGATGTAACAGCCGTTAAGAACGCTCGTAAAGAAGCCAAGTAATGAATGATCACCATAACTGATACCGCCACTCAAAGAATTAAAAAATCTCTAGCCCAAAGAGGTAAAGGTGTTGGTATCAGACTTGGTGTGAGAACTACCGGCTGTAGCGGCTTGGCCTATACCATAGAATATGTGGATGACTACGAAGCTGAAGTAGGAGTAACCAATTTTGCACAACAGGATTTTGTTGTACTAGTGGATGCTAAAAGCCTAGCCTACTTAGATGGATTGACAGTAGATTGGGTCCGCAATGGACTTAATGAAGGATTTGATTTCATCAATCCAAATGAACGTGATCGCTGTGGATGCGGCGAATCATTTCGAGTTTAAACCAAAAATACTTGACTTTAACTGACGATAGCTGTATAATACTAGCTAATGTTATAACTTTTGGAGATTATTTTGAGTATGCATTTAGAAGGTCCGTGGCTCAGTACCACCGGCAAGAAGAAAGGCAAACAGAAATTCGCATCAGCAGAACATGCCCGTAAAGCACGTGAGCAAGAAGCCAGTTGGAAAGAACTTCTCAAACGTCAAGGAATTGAGCTAGAAGAAAAGCGCAGAAATCGTGCCATGTCTAGCGGTACCTTGAGTAGCAGTTACAGTCTAGCGATTCCAGAAGGCCGTAACACTACTGCCCATATTAAGAGTTTGAACAGTGGACTAGGTGTGGCAACATTGCCACCTGCAAAAGTCTATACCGGAACTATGGTAAAAGGTATTGCAACCATGCATAAAAGCAACGCTGTACCGGTTTTTAGTGATGAACAAGCAGTAGATATCAGCAGAATGAGACGATAAATATGCCCATTCTAAATAATAGTATTTTACCACGACACACAGACGATAACTATATATTAGCCCCGAAAGGTTCGGTTGCTAAGGCTAACTCAAGGAGAAATATAAACAGCCAAAATATAAATTATGATGGTACTAGCGATACCTCATCCAGCGTAAAGGAGAAAAAAATGATACGCATTATCAAAATAGTTTTAAACTGCCTAATTTTAGCGGCAGTAGTTTTAGCGGCACAACATGCCGTAACATATAAGTTTAGCAAACTTAAAGAAGCTCGCGAAACCGCAAGCCCTATTACAGCCCAAATGAGACAAACTCAATTAGATTGTCTGGCTCGTAATATATACCACGAAGCTGGTTACGAACCTTTTGAAGGTAAAGTAGCCGTAGCACAAGTTACAATCAACAGAGCAGAAAGTGGACAATTTCCATCTGACATCTGTAAAGTAGTTTACCAAAAGAATGTAGTCTATGAAAAAGTACTTTGCCAATTCAGCTGGTACTGCCAAGGCCCAAGTGCTCTTAAACCAATGAACGGTCCTGTCTATACAGAAAGTATGGAAGTGGCTAAAAAAGTATTGCTGGAAGGATTTAGACTTCCAGATTTGAAAAACGCCCTATACTTTCACGGGGACTACGTAAAACCCGGCTGGGGCAAGAAACCAGTGGCTAAAATCGGCCGACACATTTTTTATAACTAAGGAAATAATATGACAAGCGCAGATGTTTTAACTAAATTTAAAGATAATTTTGTTGGATTTTTTAACTTAGACAATTGGGTCAAAGGTATCAAAGAACATGCTCCCCATGTGAGTGCAGAAACAATGGGCTGGGTCGCTGTGATACTAATGCATTTGGCCACAATTCCAACATTATTGGCCGTTCTAACAGGCCTAACTGAAAAAATGCCCCCAGTGGACCTTGTATTATTTGCTTGGTCTGGGCTTTTCTGTCTGTTTGTCAAGGCAACTATACAAAAAGATGTACTAAACATTGTTACAATTGGCTTTGGATTTTTCATTCAAGCGGCCCTGATGAGCATGATTATCTTCAAGTAAGCGATAAATATTAGATATTAAGGAGCATAAAAATGCCATCAGGATTTAGTTTAGATAAAAATCAATTAACAGACGGATTGTACACAGTTACCGTGGACATATCTAGTTCAACATATTACCCAACTGCAACTGCAAATACAGCTAGTGGCGGATTATGGCCATACAATTGGGATAATCAAGTATACACTAATGCAAGCACTATGTCAGCGGCACAAGCTCTTGTACTAGCCCAAGGTAACGTCCGTTTTAATCGCGTAGTTGAAGCATTGGCTAGCGTGACAGACATGCGTATTGTTGCTGTAAACGTTACTGCTAGCCCAAATACCAGTGCCACTGCACAACCAACTAGCTTGGCATTTACGATTGATGCAGGCCGTGATAGCTTTCTATTAGGCAATTATAGCTCAATTTTAAAAGCGGCTGGACAAACAGCTAATGGAACTTGGACTGCGGTTGACGGATCGACACAAACAGCATACAATAGTTTATATGCATCTGGTAGCGTAGCAGTTAATACAACGCTACTAGCAATTAAAGATATTGTTACTGGAGCAATCCAAGCAGGCGCATCAACAGGATATTCACGTCAATGGCGTGTATACAATCCAGTTAATTTGGATGATTCACAAGTTAAAGTAACAATTACTCAACCAAACGCAACTAACTCAAACATATACGGAACTGTAAGTGTGTCTGCTTCATTAGCACCATTAGCAGGTAGTCCAGTATAAGAAATGGAATAGGATGATATTAGCGTATCTATTACTACTAACAGGTTTAACAATATCGGCGGTCGCAATTTACTACTCTGTAGTAGGTTTGACCGCTATATTTTCTGCGGCGGTAATTCCAATCATAGTTATGGGAGCTTCGTTAGAAGTTGCTAAACTAGTATGTGCAAGCTGGATTAAAGCCAATTGGGAACGTGTTCCCATGTTGATGAAAGTCTACATGTGTGTTGCAGTAACAGTACTAATGCTGATTACTTCAATGGGTATCTTTGGATTCCTCTCCAAAGCACATAACGATCAAAACTTAGTGTCGGGCGATGTTACTAGTAAGATCGCCATCTACGACGAAAAGATTAAAACAGCAAAGGATAATATCGATGCGAACCGGAAGGCGCTTAAACAGATGGATGAGGCTGTGGACCAAGTTATGGGTCGAAGCAGTGATGAAAAAGGTGCCGAGAAAGCAGTTGCTATTAGAAGAGGCCAGCAAAAAGAAAGAGCCCGCCTTCAATCTGAAATTACATCCGAACAGAAAGCTATTGCCTCCCTTAGCGAAGAACGTGCGCCAATCGCGGCTGAAGTCCGAAAGGTTGAAGCAGAAGTAGGCCCTATCAAATATATTGCCAAGTTTCTATACGGAGACCATGGCGCAGATGAAAACATGTTAGAGCAAGCAGTAACTTGGATTATTATCCTTATTGTTATTGTATTCGATCCACTGGCAGTTATCATGTTACTGGCCGCACAAATGACATTTGTTTGGGCTAAAGAAGAAAAAGAAAAAACATGGTTAGATGACCAAGCAGAAGATTTAACAGAAGCAGTTAATAATCACGGATTTATTGCCCAAGAAGTTGAAGCAGTAATACCTGAAGCAGTCGAAACTGTTAGTGAACCGACAGTTGATTATAAATTTGTTGAAGAGGAACATGAGCCTGATTACCCAACTGCTGATACTACAATTACCACCACAGACATAGAACCTGAGTTTCCAATGCCTATCGAGCAATGGAATGCTATGATCGAGGAAGCTGAGGCTGAAGCAGTGAAGGAAGCTGAATCAAAAAAATATCAAATACTTCCAGAATTACAAAAGCATATCGACGAATCCACAGTTGAAGAACGTGTTGCCCGTGGCGATTCCTACATCGATACACAGGGCACCGAAGTTAACTTGGAAGAAACTGATTCAAAAAAAAAGACTTACATGATAAAAAACCCACTGGGCGAGATCGAAGTAAAGAGCCGTTCTTAACCGGGTATGTACAAAACGAAGAACAATCAACTGGTGGCACACTTTGGGCTAGAATACAAGACCGTAAAAGTCTTGATTTAGATGTAAGAGATAAATTGTACTTAGAATATGCCAAAAATGAGTTCGCTTCCTTTGAAGTAAGTAAATACAAAGATCCAGAATTGTATGAATTTGTAAATCGTGCCAAAGGGACCGGATTACAATTTAGCAAATACTCAGATGAGCAATTAGAAAGATTTATTGAAGAGATATATGAACTTAGGAAAAATCAACTTAATAACACCACCAGATAAACTGTTCAATATGAACTTAGGTTATCTGCTGATAAAACCGTCATTGCATGTTAAACAGCAATTTCAAACTATATTAAGTCACAATATAGAAGAGATTAATGTATTCATGTATGACGATGCTGAACACGATATTGACTGGTTACTAAGTGTATCCAATCAATGCGATGTTACAATTATCGACGTGGATAACTGTGATCCAACAACTAAATTGTTTATAACATATTTGCTGGCACAACCGAATACACACTACATAACCAACGACGAGATTACTCCTTACGGGTTGATTAGTAAAAACAGAATTTATAACTTAGATTGGATAGTAGCGCAAGTTACCGGCCAAGAGGATGATGAAGAAGATGAGGGAACCGATGAATCACAGTAACAAACGATACGACGGGAATCGAGTAATTGTTAAGGACGGTGAAAACATTACACAAGCATTGCGCCGATTCAAACGCAAAATCGAAGATAGTGGTTTATTAGAAGAATTACGTAGTCGAGAATTTTACGAGAAGCCGACTACCGAACGCAAACGTAAAAAATCAGCGGCCAAAAACCGTTATAAGAAAAAGCTCGAAAAAGAGCAACTACCTAAAAAAATGTATTGACATACTACTCCAAGCCTGTTATAATAGTCATATGAATACTGACATTATGATAGATTTGGAGACTCTAAATACAACTCCTGACGCAACTATTCTTACAATTGGTGCTGTAAAGTTTGATCCGTTTGGATCGGAAGTTAAAGAACCAGCGATGGATAGTTTTTATTGCAGAGTTGATTTAGACAGTTGCGATAGAATTGGACTAAACACTAGCGATGCAACCATTGCCTGGTGGGCTAGTCAAAGTAAGGAAGCGCAAGCCGCGGCCTTTGATCCCAAAGATAGACTTGATATAGAGGAAGCATTTGCTCGGCTGTATAAATTCTGCTGGGGTGCAAAACGTGTTTGGTCTAATGGATCGTGTTTCGATATTATTATCTGCGAACATGTATTCCGTAAGATAGGCCGTGCTATTCCTTGGCAATTCTGGGAAGTACGTGATGTGCGTACTGCATTTGATTTGGGTATCAATCCACAGCGTCCCCCAGTAACAGCTCATCACGCATTAGAAGATGCTTGGAATCAAGCAGTCGGTATTCAAAATGTTTACAACACATTGAGAACCAGCACTACAAAAGACGGCCATTATATTGCGCCATTTGCAAACCAAAGGTAATAACATGCATTATACAAATACAGATAACCCAATCGATTTCCCAACAGCCCCTATGAACGCACAAACTAAAGAAGTGATGGATATCCTCCAAGAAGAATGTGCTGAAGTTATACAAGCGGTAAGTAAGATTAGTCGTTTCGGACTGGATAATCTTAAGCCAGGAAAATCTAAAACCAACAGGGAACACTTGGAAGAAGAACTGGGCGATTTACAAGCTATGGTAGATATTCTACAAGAGCTTGATATTGTTAGTTTTAGTAATATTGAACGTGCGGCTGAAGCTAAACGTGAAAAACTTAAAATTTGGTCCAATATCTTTAAAACAGAGAATATCTGAGATAAATAAATTTGTAAACGCCGTAAGGGTTTACATTTTTCTTGCTTAATTAAAGGAGATTATTATGAGCAAAATCATCGGTATCGATTTAGGTACAACAAATAGCTGTGTAGCAATCCTAGAAAACGGAAAAGCTAAAGTAATTGAAAACAGCGAAGGTGCTAGAACAACACCATCAATCATTGCATATACAAAGGATGAAATCCTAGTAGGTGCAACAGCGAAACGACAAGCAGTCACTAACCCAAAGAATACTATCTACGCAAGCAAGCGCCTAATCGGACGTAAGTTTGACGAGAAAGAAGTGCAAAAAGACATTGACTTAATGCCATACACTATTATCAAGGCTGATAATGGAGATGCTTGGATTGAAGCCAACGGCGAGAAACTTGCTCCACAACAAGTGTCAGCTGAAGTACTTCGTAAAATGAAAAAGACTGCTGAAGACTATCTAGGTACAACAGTAACACAAGCGGTCATTACTGTTCCTGCTTACTTTAACGATAGCCAACGTCAAGCAACTAAAGATGCTGGACGCATCGCTGGTTTGGAAGTTCTACGTATTATCAACGAACCAACTGCGGCTGCACTGGCCTATGGCGTTGATAAAGAAGATAAGAAAGATCGCAAGATCGCTGTATACGACCTAGGTGGTGGTACATTTGATATTTCAATTATCGAAATTGCTAACATCGATGGCGATAAACAAATTGAAGTGTTGTCAACAAACGGAGATACATTCCTTGGCGGTGAAGACTTTGACCAAGCTATTATGGATTTCTTAGTTGATGAATTCAAGAAAGATTCTGGCATCGATCTTAAGAAAGACATGCTGGCCTTACAACGTTTGAAAGACTCTGCTGAAAAGGCCAAGATTGAATTATCTAGTGCCGCAAGCACTGATGTTAACTTGCCATACATCACAGCAGATGCAACAGGCCCTAAGCATTTGAACGTCAAACTAAGCCGGGCTAAGTTTGAACAAATGGTTGAAGACTTGATTAAGCGTTCAATTGAACCATGTAAGATTGCTATGGCTGATGCCAAAGTTACTGCCGCAGACATTGACGAAGTTATTCTAGTTGGTGGACAAACACGTATGCCTAAAGTACAAGAAGCAGTTGAGAAACTGTTTGGCAAGGCTCCACGTAAAGATGTTAACCCAGACGAAGCTGTAGCCGCAGGTGCCGCAGTACAGGGTGCTGTGTTGGCAGGCGACAAGACAGACGTATTGCTATTGGACGTTACTCCATTAACATTGGGTATTGAAACAATGGGCGGGGTGTTTACCAAGCTAATTGCCAAGAACACAACTATCCCAACTAAGCACAGCCAAACATTCAGCACTGCTGAAGATAACCAACCAGCTGTAACTATTAAAGTTGGACAAGGCGAGCGCGACTTGTTTAAATTTAACAAGATGCTAGGTGAGTTTAATTTGGAAGGTATTGCTCCAGCGATGCGTGGAACACCACAAATTGAAGTTACACTAGATTTGGATGCCAACGGTATTCTTAATGTAAGTGCCAAAGATAAAAACACTGGAAAAGAAAACAAGATCACTATCAAGTCTGATAGTGGTTTGACAGAAGCTGAAATCCAACGCATGGTACAAGAAGCTGAAGAAAATGCCGAAGCTGATAAAAAGGCTAAGGAATTAATCGAAGCACGTAACAATGCAGAAGGCGCAACACACTCTGTTAAGAAAGACTTTGAAGAATTCAAAGACAAACTATCAGAAGAAGATAAGACTGCTTTTGAAACTGCATTAACAGAAGTAAACACAGCCGTCGCAGGCGAAGATCTAGAAGCTATCCAAAAGGCAACACAAACATTGTTTGAAAAATCTCAACCCGTGTTTACTGCCAAACAAAAAGCTGAGAAAGCAAAAGCTGAAGAAGTCGAAAAGAAAGGCGAAACAGTTGATGCGAGCTTCGCAGAAGTTGACACACAGACAGACAAGTAATATAATAAACATGTAGGGCGCCAATCATTGGGCCCTACTAAGTTCTTGCTTAATATAAGGAGAAAATTATGACAATGCAACTAAGAACTATAGACGCGGCAGCTCTTGCCAATCTAAGTAGAGCACTAGTAGGTTTCGATCACATTTTTAATGCACGATTGAATAACAGCAACTATCCTCCACACAATATTGTAAAATATAGTGACAAGGATTATGCTATCGAAGTAGCAGTAGCTGGATTTAGCAAAGATGAAATCACAGTAGAAGTAGACCAAGATCAATTAGTTGTTCGCGGTATACAAAAATCTGTAGATGCAGAAGGTAAAGAATATCTGCATCGCGGGCTTGCAAGCCGTGATTTTGAACAAGCATATACTCTTGCTGAATATATGGAAGTTACTGGTGCTGAAGTCAATGACGGTATGTTGATCATCAAAATCCAACGTATTGTTCCAGAGGCCTTAAAACCACGTCAAATCACAATTAAATAATTAAATACAATGGGGAAGGAAACTTCCCCAACTTTGAAAGAGAGTATAAGATGGCAGGAACAGATATCCAATTAGATGAAAAGATCAACGTAACTGTGACAGAGCCCAAACGATGGAAAGTTATTCTTTTGAATGACGAAGCCACGCCGATGGATTTTGTTGTAGGTATACTAATTGAAATTTTCCATCACACAGATGTTACAGCTCGAGACATTATGATTACTGTTCACGAAACTGGAAGCGGTATCGCAGGTGTATACAGTTTTGAAATCGCCGAAGCTAAAGCAGTAGAAGCGACAACAGTAGCCCGTGCAAATGGATTTCCATTACAAATACGGTTGGAGGAAGAATGAGCTTACGTGACTTAACACACGAGGCACATAAAAATGCCGAAAGACAGGAGTTCGTAAAGATTTTATTCTCGGGTGATATTAATCCTAAATTATATGCGACATTTTTGAAAAATCAGCACCCTTGCTATGAGATACTAGAAGTATGTGCAATGCCGCATTTATTATTACACGGGTTGCCTGACATTCGCAGAGCACCCGCTATACATGCAGACTTTGAAGAACTGTGGGATGATGATGCTGACGGCAAGCCACATATACTAACAAATACTGAAAAGTATATCAAATATATTTTAAGTATTAAAGACGATCCTAAAAAACTTATGGCGCATATCTATGTTCGTCATATGGGTGATTTAGCCGGTGGACAAATGATTTCTAAAAAAGTTCCTGGCGCAGGCCGAATGTATCAATTTGAAGATGCTATTACCCTTAAGACAGCTATTCGTGAACGCATTAGCGATGACATGGCCGATGAAGCAGTGGTATGTTTTGAATTTGCTACGCAGACTTTTAAAGAAATGTTAGATCTAGTTGAGTACAAAGATGAGTAAAGTATGGGATACATTAATAACCATACAACATCTACTGGAAGACAGTTTCAATGAAACAGGTACAGAAATATTTGAACCAGGTATGGATCGCTTTAATCAACCTGGGTGGATCAATCGCGTATGGACTTCTGATAGTTACCGCCGCGCTCATGTGGATGTTGTAGACGCTCGAGAAACTAAAGGGCTATGGATGATGCATTGTTGCATCTTTCCACATATACACAATCCAGCACCTATTTACGGTTTCGATGTTGTAGCAGGTAAGAATAAAATTACCGGCTGTTTCCATGATTATTCAAAAGCAGGCGATCCTGATCATCCTATGATGGAGTGGTTCTCCGATTACGTTAAAAGACTCGAATGGCGTAGGGAACGGGCATTACCCGAGTGGGCTACCAATATATTCAGTTCTAGCATGGTTGCCGCAGGTAATGTACAAGACGAAACAGAATTAGAGCAAATTATACAGATGGCTAGCGATACACTAGCGCATTATTTAGAAGCTGTGGGTGAAACTAATAATACCGCAGTAAATACTACAGATAATCAAAATTACTACTGCGATAATCAAAAGCAAAACCCCCATACACCGCGTGTAATGGCTAGTTTGGGCTTAAACGAGGATGATGTGACAACGTTTATACAAGATTGTCTGTTCCCTAATATAGCATAAATATTGTACTATGCAAATTTTAGACATTATCAACGAAGCCAGCATCTTCTCCAGAGATACCAAATACACATACGGGCATCATGTTCGTGTTTCTAACGGATCTGCCAAGGGTAAAGACTTAGTCACTAAGATACAAAAAGAGATTAAGACTTTTAACCCAGATGAAAAATTAGAATGGGTTAAGACTGCACCTGCCAAAAGTCCTGTTATTAAAGTAGGTAACGGAGATACTGTACTATACTTTAAACGTATAGAAGCAGATCAAAGTGTATTCGGCTTAGAAGGTAGTCCAAGCGGCATTGAAACTGGATTATTACACGCAGACAAATTTAATCGCGGTGACATTGCAGAAGCCGTGTTAGGTGCGAGTCTCACTGCTAAACTAATTAAACGTGGTAGTGATAGAATTGAAAAAATCGGCATTGATGAAGTACAGCAAGTTTTAAAGAATTGTATTACTAAAAGCAATACAGAAGTACATTATCCGGTACATGATCAAAACAGCATGATCGCTGATAATATTGAATTTAGTTTACGTTTGCCAAGCGGCAGTATGATGTTTATTAAAAACCCAAAAAACTGGCCACGTGTTGAAGATTTGTTTCATTCTGCTATCATGTATGTTAACGATGCTGACATAGAAAAATACAGTAACCATTTTTATAAAAACGGCAAAGTGGATGAAATTAGAATTACCAGTGATGGAGTAAGCGATCAAAAAGGCCGCAAGACTGACGTTAATGCACGTATCAAAGATGCTAGTGCTCCAGGCGGTTGGCGTCCATTAAAGAACGTAGATATTAGTCTCAAAGCCGATAGCGACATTTACGGACAACACGGTGCAGGCGGATTGCAAGGCGGCCCTGATAAATGGTTAGCCAGTGCTAACGGCCTATTTAAAGAACTAGGCATTACATTTGATATGCCGACTCGTGGCAAAACTGATATTTTAAAATTCTGGATCACTATCTATAAACAAGCTGTCTCTAAAATTAATGCTGAAATTGCCAATGCTAGTGCTACAAAAACTACACTTTTCATCGAACATCTAGCTGATTTAATCATGCGTCATGGTTCAGGTTTAAATCAAGATAAAACTTCAAATCGTACATTAAAATTAATTAGTTTTAAAAACGGTGGCTATACACAACACAGCTTTGCATTGTTAGAAAATCGATTGATTAGAAATAATATAAGTTTAGAAGCAGAACTAACATTAGGCCCACGTAGCGGTAAACCTAGTATTATAATTCGTAATGCGAATGCTCCTCACGAAGTATTAACAGCTATTAGATACTTCCAGGGCGAAGACAAAGCTAGTAATTATTTTGAAAAAGGTCCGTTACTACATAGCCTAACACAAATTGTCAAAGATAAAGGTCCGGTTCCAGATGCTGATGCTACTGCCAATAATACAACTGCTAGTCCTATACAAAATACTCAGCCTACTGTACAAGATCAAACAACATCTACATTTAGCCCACAAAAGACCTTTAAAGGTCATCACCAACATAAGCCCAGTCGTCATGAACCTGATGATCTACAACGCCCTAGTTTAGAAATCGGAGATCCTAATATGAATGTTAGTGGTCCTGAAACTCCTGAACATCATAGGGAATAAACACTAGCTTTAATCTTTAATTTCGCCTATAAATACTAATAAGAATTAGTGGGGGCGAATCCATGTCTAAAATCGTAGTAGTTTTACTACTATTGGTGTCTTTGAATAGTCTTGCGGCACCAATAGGCGACTACCAGTTTAAAAGTCCTAGCTTTAATGGCGTAGGTTACAGTAGTCACGTCCTAACGATTGAAAATCAAGAATTCACACGCAAAGTACAAGTACAAAAAGACATACAAGCCGCATTAGATAAAGCTAAAGCAGACAAGGCCAATACTAATATTGCTAAATTTTTAAACAACTTAGAAAGTCGTATCTATGCACAAATTAGCCAAAATTTAGCAACTGCTATGTTTGCTAATGGCGGCACAAATAGTGGTACATTATCATTTGAAGGTAATACTATATTCTGGACAAAAGATGGAACCAGTGTTACTATGCAAGTTACTGATGTCACTGGGAATCAAACAACGGTGGTGATTCCTTTGAGTCAATTCCAATTCCAATAAATCATGAAAAAGATTATTTTAATTTTTGCAGTGGTCTCATTGTTATCCGGGTGTGCAGTCATTCAAAGCACAGGATTGACTGAAACTGATCCAACTATAACTACACAAAGAGAAAATGTCAAAAAAGAATTTGATAACATTCCATCACCAGCGAATGGTAAACCAGTCAGCGTAGCAGTCTACGGATTTACAGATAAGACAGGACAAAGACGTCCACAAGCAAACGTAGCCAGCTTATCAACAGCAGTTACACAGGGCGCAGAAACATTTCTAATACAAGCATTGCAAGGTGTTGGCCAAGGCCGCTGGTTTGAGGTAGTTGAGCGTGTAGGGATTGATAATCTCACAAAGGAACGTACTATCATAAGACAAATGCGTGAGGCTTATGAAGGTGCAAATGCCAAACCATTAATGCCCATGCAGTTTGCAGGTATTATTATGGAAGGAGGCATCGTAGGATATGATGCTACGACTACCAGCGGAGGTGCTGGTATGCGTATATTTGGTATTGGTAAACAAACACAGTGGTCAACTGACACTGTTACAATAAGTTTAAGAGCAGTTAGCGTAAACACAGGTAAAGTACTAGCAGTAGTTACAGTACAGAAAACAATACTAAGTACAGCAGACTCGGCTACAGCATTAAAATTCTTTGATCAAGGCACACAGGCATTTGAAGCAGAGGCAGGATTGACTATTAACGAACCAGGAACGTATGCAGTTAAAGCCGCCACGGAAATGGCAGTTGTTGAGTTAATTAAAGAAGGTGCTAAAAAAGGTATATGGGAATACAAACAAGAAACTCCAGTAGTTTTACAAGCTCCAGTAGTTCAAAAACCTGTTCCTGTAATTAGTAGTGAGATTAAACAAGAAGTAAAAGTGGAGGATAAGAAAGATGTCGTGGTTCAACCGCAAGCCGTGCCCGAAACCAAAACAGAAAACATATCCAGTACCGCCGCAGAAGTAAATTTAAACCCAGCAGTTATCGGGCAAGGTTTAAAAATGCCAATGGAGGTTGTATTAAAAGAAGCACAGTTCATTTATAAAGAAATGGATGAAAAAAGCACAAAGATCTGGCAGTTTAAAAAGGGTACAACTGTATTCATCGTCGGGAGTGAAGGCGATTGGATAGAAGTAAGAGATGCTGAAAAGCGTAAAGGTTTTGTCAAGAAGGATACAATTTTTGACAAACAACAGTAGTGATACTAGGTGTTGATTTTTCAACAGTGTAAATTTTTTTACACCTGAGAGTAACGAAAAAATAACAGTGGAGTATTATTAAGCAGTAGATGTATTTAAATAGTAAGAGGTGATAACAATAACGGCCACTGGCCAAGGAGCGACGAGGGGTATAAACTAAGCGTTTGTAAACAATTACAAACAAGATGTTCAACCCGAGTCTTGGAAGTATGAACAAAAGTCTAAAAGGCGGTGGTGAGTTGTCGAGAAAAGTACTCACAATTCTGATGCTGGCTGTAATGCCAACATTGGGCTATGCTGTAGACAATAGTATCTATATTGATCAAACAGGTAGTAATGCTGTAATTAACATTACCCAAGACGGCGCAGGCAATACCGTCAAGGCATTAACAAGCAATCGTACTGATGCGGCTATAATTAATGCAGACGGTGCTAACATTGCTATAACACAGGTAGGATCTGGTAATACAGTATCTCTAGGCATATCGGCATCGGTGACTAGTGGTATATCTACTGATATTACATATTCTACTGGCACAAATGGTGTAACAGGATCGTCGGCTATATTCAATGTTAATGCAGGTGGATCACAAGCAGATGCAAGTAAGACAAGTATTAATGTATTACAAACTGGCAACAGTTCTAAGTTTGAAGCTAATGTCACAGGTACCGGCAATAGTATAAGTGCTACTACAGCAGGCCCAAGTGATGATGTTTATTCAAAGATGCGTGGAAGTAGCAATACAGCTAATATTAGTTTTAGCGGAACTGGAGGATCAAACCAAGCAATACTTGATCAGTCAGGTACTGGTAGCAATGCCATTGGAATAGATGTAAGTAGTACTGGAAACTTATTTGGTATAACTCAAACTGGTAGTTTGAATACTGTTACAGTTGGCGGATATTCTAGCGGTAGTTCGTTATCTGGCGATAACAATACTGTACAAGTAAATCAAACTGGTACAAGCAACATGGCTAATCTGGGTATCACTGGTGCTAGTAACAATGTTAATATTAACCAGAACGGTACTGCTCAAGATGCTAATGTAAAAATTAGTGGAGCAAGCAACACTATTAGCATCACACAGGGTGCTAGTGGTGTAATGTTACCAGCATTGCGTTAACATGTTTAAGTTTTTAATATGTGTCGTAGCTCTGTTGACAATGTCTCAGGGCTACGCCGCTATTGGAACTATAACTGAACAGATGAACGCGGCTCCAAGTATACAACGTAAAAGTCAAACGTTAACTGGAGCTAAGGGCACGGGCATGGAAATGAACGACTCTATTCGAACTACACAGGGCAAGGTTGGCATTACGTTTGAAGATCAAACCAAAGTACAAGTAAACGAAAATTCAAAGTTAGTTATTGACGACTTTGTATACGATCCAAAGAAAGGATCTGGCAAGATAGCACTCAACATGGCTTTAGGAACTGTACGATATGCTAGTGGACAGATAGCCAAGAATAATCCGCAAAGTGTAGGTATTAATACTCCCAGCGCCACTGTTAGTGTACGTGGTACAGACTTTACTGCTACTGTAGACGAATTAGGTCGCAGTACATTTATATTATTGCCTAGTTGTCCTAGTGATCGCATGACTAGAACTGTTAGCGATATTGAAACAAATTGTAAGACTGGAGAAATTGTTGTTGAAAGTGATGCTGGGCAAGTTATACTAAACCAAGCGTTCCAAGCAACCAGAGTAGACAGCAGAAGTTCTCCGCCTAGTCCGCCTGTTGTATTAAAACTTAGCGAAGGTGCTATTAATAACATGTTAATTGTTGCTCCTCCTAAAGAAATGAATCAGCAAGCTGAGAAAACTAATACTCGTCTTGAAATGAAAAATGCATTAGATATGGACTTTCTAAAAGAACAAGGACTTGCTAATGCCCTTGACGAACAGCAAAAAGAAGTATTCCAAGATAAATTAGCACGTAATTTTCTTGATCAAAATTTTCTTGCTAACATATTAGATATTATAGATAGTATGATGAAAGCACAATTAAATTTATTAAATACAACTAGTAATAAACTATTGCCAGATTATAATGCACTGACAGGCATAACTGTAGATATACAAGAACCAAAGATAACACTAGTTAGGGATGACGGCAGTAATGTGATGAGTGTAACTGTGCCTACTACTCAAAATACAACAATGTATTTTACACAAGGCGCAATGGATACCATCAAGAATCGTGTTAACAGTGGAGGATCAACAGTTATAACGTTGATACAGAGATGATAAGACAAACAAATTCTAGTTATGTTGAAGCACAAAAGCGTAGGCAAAAAGAAAAAGAAGAAACAGCCCGTGCTAACTTAATTAAAGGCAT
>Ga0136642_1000255_pt1 | contig 31655 bp, 28 predicted proteins | sample LowCatLa1302831Y_FD_115313 | JGI IMG/M metagenome (GOLD analysis project Ga0136642, IMG submission 115313) | Freshwater microbial communities from Lower Cathedral Lake, Yosemite National Park, California, USA - 13028-31Y | ecosystem: Environmental > Aquatic > Freshwater > Lake ... | reverse complement strand
GGTTTAAAGAGTTTTAAACAGGGTTGTGGCTATTGAAGGTTTGAGTTGAATCGGTTTCATCAGGAGTTTTAGTAAGTAATCAACAATCCACAGCCCTACTACTACTTAGTTCCTTATATAAATTAAATCAACAGCTATCACTGCAGTCCGTAAGAAAGGCAAAGTATGAAATTTAAATCTGAAAGAGATGTCCTGGCGGAAGCCCTTAGCGCAGCCGGTCGCGCCGTCTCTAACCGTGTCCTCGGAGCTCCCTCCGGGATACTTCTCAATCTTCAAGGAAACCAACTCACCGTAACTGGCACCGACACCGACCTGACCGTTCGAACAACTTTTATGGTGGTTGGTTCAGAAGACGGCTCAGTGGTCGTACCCGCTCGCTTGATTGGTGAGGTTGTTCGGTCCCTCGAGTCCGGAGCCGTTTCTGTGCACACCCAAGGAGAGAACCTAGAGATTGAGTTAAATAACGCTCGGTTCAACCTTCGGACCTTCCCTGTTACGGATTACCCAAAAATCTCCCCAGTAACGGGAGCGATTGCCGAAATCCCCGCCCCCGATCTAGCTAATGGCCTCGCCCAAGTCCTACGTGCCGCAGCGACCGATGACGCCCGCCCACTCCTAAATGGTGTTTTACTCACTTCGGAAAATAACAACCTCCGTTTAATCGCAACTGACTCGTACCGTTTGGCAGTTAGAGATATGCCAGGTATCCCAGCCCTTAACTCCACTAAAGATTTGTTAGTGCCCGCACGAGCATTGAGTGAGCTACAGCGTGCGACCGCGAACTTGGCCGACGACGGAACTATCGGTGTGGCAGTTACCGACTCAGAAATTTCCTTCGTGGTGGGGGAGACCTCTATCGCATCTCGCCTTATTGACGGAAACTACCCCTCGGTTCTCCAACTCATCCCAACCAGTTTCCCGAGCCAGCTTCGAATCGCTAAGGACACCCTGCTTAGTTCGTTACGGCGAGCGAAATTGATGGCAAAAGATTCCACATCATCGGTTCGGTTAACCCTGAAAGAACTCACCTTGGAAATTCGCACTCAGAGCCAGGACTCCGGAGATGCCGAGGACAAAATTCAAGCAGATTACGCCGGCGAAGAAATCACCATCGCGTTCAACCCACAATTTTTAATTGAAGGAATTGAGTCGGTTGTTGGTGACGAGGTCGTCCTAGATATCTCTGATTCGGTTAGGCCAGCGCTAATTCATGGCGTAGATGATCTAAAATTTAAGTACCTACTGATGCCTGTTCGCATCTAAGTAAAGGGACTCCGTGGGGTTACAAGAACTCACTGTTCGCAATTTCAGAATTTTTAAGGAGTTTTCCTTTTCACCAGACCCTGACGCGGTGACGGTTTTTATATCCCCTAACGGCACGGGAAAAACGTCAATTTTGGAAGCGGTGTACAGCCTGGGCACCCTCAACTCTTTTCGCACTAACAACGCCAGCAACCTGATCCATACCGGCGAAACTATGGCTGAGGTACACGGTGTAATTTTCCACCAAGAACGCCGCTTGCAGGTCGATCTCACCATCACCAAACACGAGCAACGAACCACCAAGCAAATGCTCGTGAATAGCAAAAGACCCAGCTCTAGAGCCCTGCTAGCCGAACTAATGCCGATAACCATTTTCACCCCAGAGGGTGTTGAAATCATCCGAGAACGACCAGAGCACCGGCGCCAATTCCTCGACATTCTGATTGGTGATGTTTCACCAAATAATGAAAAGGTTATAGCCACCTATACCAAGGTTGTCCGACAAAGAAATGCCCTCCTAAAGTCCTTAGAGAAACAACCGCCATCGCTAGGCAGTCGGGGCGAACTTCAGATATGGACTAAGCAATTTGTCGAGGAGGCTGAAAAACTAAACACCCTCCGCCACCACATAGTTAGCCAACTAGGCCCACTCACACAAGAAAAATACAAACAGATATCCCAACAAAATGACCTGATTGAGTTAAGACTCCAACAATCATGGTCGGGCGACCTCACGACCGCTCTCGAAGCGGAATTTATGCACGAGGTGTATCGGGGCTCAACGGTCCTAGGTCCTCACCACGATGATTTACTAATAGAGCTAAATGGACGAGACTCACGTCACCAAGCCTCACAAGGCGAGCAACGGACTCTCGCACTAGCACTGCGGCTGGCTGGACACGAGTTAGTAAAAACAACACGTGGGCTTGACCCACTGCTCTTACTTGATGATCTGTTTAGCGAACTAGATCCCTACCGCAGTAACAAACTCCTTGAGCTATTACCTAAAGGACAGACGCTCGTCACCACCGCTTCACCACTACCATCAGGTATGGACCCAGCGGTGGTTATTGATCTAACGAAGGGCCGCTAATGGCTAGACGAGATGAACGAATTGTGCCCCTGGGTGAGTTATTAGGAGTGTTAGCTAGTCGATTAAAAAAAGTCGATCTGCGAATTATCGATGACATCCAAGCGCTGTGGCCCACCATCGTTGACCCTGTACTCGCGGGTCGCTGCCAGCCAGAGATGATTAAAGACGGGGTGTTAATTGTGCGAGTGCCTTCAGGGGCATTTGCCCAACGAGTGATTAGCGACACGCCCGTAATTTTGAATGGATTTTCGGTTTTAGGCAGCAAAGCACCCGTTTCGATTAAAACCCGTATTTCTGAGTCTTAAAAGCCCAATTAGGGGCCGTTGGGTCCTAGAAAATAACGGCAGTCGAGTAGAATAACTGCAGAAATTTAACCGTTTCCCCCCAATTTTCCTTTGAAAGGACCCGGCGTGGCCGAAAAGACCAAAGCAAAGCCGTCCGCTTCCTATAGCGCCAAGGACATTACCGTCCTCGAAGGCCTTGACCCGGTCCGTGTTCGCCCCGGTATGTACATCGGATCAACCGGACCAGCGGGTCTACACCACCTCATTTGGGAGGTTGTCGACAACGCAGTTGATGAGGCGATGGCTGGATATTGCAATCGGATCGACGTAACGATTCTAAAGAACGGTAGCTGCCAAGTGTCGGACGATGGTCGTGGTATTCCCACTGACATCCACCCCCAATACCCAGGCAAGTCAGCAGCTGAAATTGTTCTAACTGTTCTCCACGCGGGAGGAAAGTTTGGCGGTGAGGGCTACAAAGTTTCCGGTGGTCTACACGGAGTAGGAATCTCAGTTGTTAACGCGCTTTCTACCGAATTGATTCTCGACATCGATCAAAACGGTGACCACTTCCAAATGACCTTCAAAAACGGAGGTAAGCCCGAAGGGCGCTTGAAGAAAATTGGCAACGCGCCCCGGAATCGCACGGGTACGACCGTTACCTTCACCCCCGATCCCACTATTTTTGAGGATGTTGAGTTTCGCTCACAAACAATCGTTGAGCGACTGCAAATCATGGCCTTCCTAAACAAAGGTCTCGAGATTCACTTCGAAGACCAACGCAAGGGTAAAGAGACCAGCGAAACCTTTATGTACAAAGGTGGAATCATTGATTACGTTAAGCACCTCAACGCCTCAAAAGAATCATTGTTTAAAAAGGTTGGATCATTCGAAGCGGTTGAAGAAGCCCAAGAAGTCGAGATCGCCTTCCAGTGGAACACCGGCTACTACGAGTCAATCCACTCCTTCGCCAACGGCATCTCCACTATTGAAGGCGGAATGCACGAAGAGGGGTTCCGCAAGGCTCTCACTAACGTGTTGAACCGACACGCCCGCAAGCGCAACCTCCTAAAAGAAAAAGACGAGAACCTGACCGGTGAGGACATTCGAGAGGGGCTGACGGCAATTGTCTCGGTAAAACTCTCTGAGCCCCAGTTCGAGGGGCAGACCAAAGGCAAGCTCGGAAAAGTTTCGATGCGCTCCTTGGTAGAACGAGCCACTAATGAAAAACTTGCTGAATGGCTTGAAGAAAATCCCCGCGAGGCCAATCAGATTGTGGCCAAAGCAATTTCCGCCGCTCGAGCCCGTATGGCCGCGCGCTCAGCGCGTGATTTAACCCGTCGCAAAAACGCTCTGGACGGGGCTGGGTTGCCCGGAAAACTCGTGGACTGTTCATCGAACGATCCACGCGAGTGTGAACTATTCATCGTCGAAGGTAATTCGGCGGGTGGTTCAGCGAAAGACGCTCGCAACCCGCGCAACCAAGCAATTTTGCCGATTCGCGGAAAAATCTTGAATGTTGAGAAGGCTCGCACCGACAAGATTTTAAAAAACACTGAAATTCAAGCGTTGATTTCGGCCATCGGAGCTGGTGTTGAGAATGAATTTGACGCTACGAAGATTCGCTACAGCAAGATCATCTTGTTGGCGGACGCCGACGTCGATGGTTCACACATTCGCACCCTACTACTGACCTTTTTCTTCCGTCAGATGACCGACATGGTGAAGGCCGGTAACGTCTACGTGGCACAACCTCCGCTCTACTCAACGCTGGTTGGAAAAGAAAAAACTTACCTTCGCGATGACGCAGCTAAGGCCGAGTTCCTAAAGGCCAACCCAAATCACAAGAACGACTTCCAGCGGCTAAAGGGTTTGGGTGAGATGGACTTCGACGAGCTGCGCGACACCACCATGGATCCCACCAAGCGCGCGCTGCTACAAATCACCGTTGAGCAAGCGGCACTAGCTGATGAGGTTTGTTCAATTCTGATGGGTGATGATGTTCCCCAACGCCGCCACTTTATTCAAACCAACGCGAAAGACGTTCGCTTCCTAGACATCTAGAAAGTTATCTATTATGGCCACTCCGAAAAAACCCACCAAAGCAACGCCAAAGAAGGCGGCGGCACCAGCGAAAAAAGCGGTCGCCAAGAAGGCTGCCCCTACTAAGAAGGTTGCGCCCGCGACTAAATCCCCTACGCCAACCAAGAAGGCGGTGGCCAAGGTCGCTGCTGGTGGAGCAAAACCACCCGTTCTTCCGCCCGATGCCAGTGAGGTCGAGGGTTACATTGAACCGATTGAAATCAACTTGGAGATGGAGCGTTCGTTTCTTGAGTACTCCATGTCGGTCATTGTTTCTCGCGCGCTCCCTGACGTTCGCGATGGTCTAAAGCCGGTTCACCGCAGAATTCTGTACTCCATGTTTGACCAGGGCCTTCGCCCCGACCGCCCGCACACCAAGTGCGCCAAGGTGGTTGGAGAAGTGATGGGTACCTATCACCCCCACGGTGACAGCGCTATCTACGACGCCATGGTCCGCATGGTGGTGGACTTCTCGATGCGTCACCCACTCATCAGTGGTCACGGAAACTTTGGTGGAACCGGACCAGACGAAGGTGCCGCCGCTATGCGATACACCGAGTGCCGCCTTGCGCCCCTCGCGCTCGAAATGCTCGACTCGATTGATGAAGAAACGGTTGATTTTCAACCAAACTACGACAACTCAACCCAAGAACCAATTGTTCTGCCTTCACGCTTTCCCAACCTGTTGGTTAACGGATCGCAAGGTATCGCCGTGGGTATGGCTACCAAAATTCCGCCCCATAACCTCGGTGAGGTGAGTGATGCGGTTCTGCACCTCCTCGCTAACCCGAAGGCCAATGACGACGAGCTAATGAAGTTCGTAAAGGGACCAGACTTCCCAACGGGGGCACAGATTCTTGGCCGTCAGGGCATCCAAGACGCCTACAAGACGGGTAAGGGTTCAATCAAACTTCGCGCCGTGGCCGAAATTGAAGAGGGCACTCGCGACACCCGCATCGTGGTCACCCAATTCCCCTACGAAGTTTCGGTGGAGTCAATCGAACAGAAGATTTCAGACCTCGTGAACGCGAAGGAAATTGAGGGCATCGCCGCGGTGCAAAACGACTCCGCGGGACGCCAGCCACGTTTAGTTATCCGACTGAAGCGTGACGCCAATGCGAATGTGGTGCTTAACAAGCTCTACAAGAACACCTCACTCCAAACGACCTTCTCGGTGAACCTCCTCGCGCTCGTTGATGGCGTGCCGCGCACCTTAACTTTGTCGCAGGCTCTCGGTCACTACATTGACCACCAAGTTGATGTCATCACCCGTCGCAGTCAATTCCGTCTGCGTAAAGCCGAAGCTCGCGCTCACATCGTTGAGGGTCTCCTTAAGGCCATCGACATGTTGGACGCGATCATTAAGACGATTCGTGCCGCCGCAGACCGATCAGCGGCTCGCGACGCGTTGATGAAAGCGCCCTTTAAATTCTCAGAAGAGCAGGCCAACCACATTTTGGACATGACCCTTGGTCGCCTCACCAAGATTGGCCGTATTGAGCTCGAAGAAGAGATGAAAAAACTTCGTCAGACCATTGCTGAGCTCACCGCTATTTTGAAGTCTGACTCCCGCCTACGAGCAGTTATTTCAGAGGAGCTAACGGCGGTCCGTAACAAGTACGCCAATGAGCGCCTCACGCAAATCATCAATGACCCCGGCGAACTGGGTGTTGAGGACTTAATTCAAGATGAACAAATCGTGGTGACCATAACCAAATCTGGTTATGTCAAGGCCATGGCGGCGGACACCTTCCGAGTCCAAGCTCGTGGTGGACGCGGGGTCAAGGGGGCGAAGCTGAAAGATGACGACTTCGTAGACCAAATTATCCACACGAGTAGCCACGCCTACTTGCTGTTGTTCTCGAACCAGGGTCGAGTATTCCGACTGCGTGGTCACGAATTCCCAATGAAGGAGCGCACCGCGAAGGGAACCTCCATCGTTAATCTTTTGAGTTTGCACCCCGGAGAGTCAATTCAGGCCGTGGTAACAACCGAGGATTTCCCGAAGGACAAATTCTTGGTGTTTGTCACCAAAAACGGAACTATCAAAAAGACCGCCTTCTCGGAATACGACAAGAGTCGCCGTGAGGGTTGGATTGCGATCAACCTGCGCGATGGCGACGAAGTGGTTCGCGTAGTGGCAACGAGTGGCAAAGACGAGATCATGATCGTCACCTACCGCGGCCAAGGTATCCGTTTCAACGAGGCTGATGTGCGCAATATGGGTCGAGACTCCACCGGGGTTCGAGGTATCAACCTAAAGACCGGAGACCACGCGATTTCACTCGACGTTGTTCGCAAGGGGGCCGACCTGTTCGTTGTCACGGACGCTGGATTCGGTAAGCGTGTGGAGGTCGAAAAGTTCAGTGTCCAGGGCCGAGGTGGCCAGGGTGTTCGGGCCGTCAAGATAACCGCGACCCGCGGCTTCGTAGTGGCCGCGATGATGGCCTCGCCCTCAGACGAAGTTTTAATGGCCTCCAGCAACGGGGTGATGATTCGCACCGCAATGTCGGAGATATCAATCCAGGGCCGTGACGCCAGTGGTGTCCGAGTGATGAACCTCGACAAGGACTCGTCTATCGCCACTGCGGCGGTAGTGCCAACTTTCGTCGAGGACTAGGCAGTTCGTTCGGCCCAGGTTTGCTCTAGGGCGCGCGCGTAACCGGCCACACCCTGGGCGCCAACAACTAGGTACTTCCCGTCAAACACCATGGCGGGAACTCCATTAACGCCATAGCTCTTAGCGGTGGCTTCGTCAGTACGAACTTGCTCAACGAAGAGATCGCTCTCCCATAGCTGGTCAACCCCCGTGACACCAACCTCATAGGCGAGTTCGTCGAGTACATTGCGGTCGCTGATTAGTCGGCCCTCGGAAAAATACGCCTGGAAGAGCCTCTCAACCATCGTTGACTCCACGCCTTGGCTATGCGCCAAGGCGATGAGTCGATGGGCGTCAAAAGTATTTGCGACTTTGGCGATACCTAGTGACCAGTGCATTCCCAATTCAGCCGCCTTGTTCTCTAGGTCACGGTGAATTGACTGGGCTTGTTCAACGCTCATCTGGTATTTACCCGCGAGCATCTCGTCGAGCGAAAGCTCGGGGTTGTGCACTGTGGTGGGATCAAGTTCAAAGGCGTGAGAGCGCACCTCAACGTGCTCGGCGCGAGCAAATGATGCGAGGGCTTGAGAGAGTTGCGCGCTACCTAGATAACAAAAGGGGCACACCACATCGCTCCAGATATCGATAACCATTGGCGTTGTCACCTAATTATCGTGCCACGCCGGCGGGGGCTCGCGGGCGCCTTTTGGTCGCCATGACCACTTTGCGTGTGCACCAAGCGAGGCCTCGGAGGCACTAGGTAAAATCATCTATCGTTGTTCGGTGACTCCTTACTTCCCAGCCATGGCCTGTATGGGGGATTGCCAGTGATCATTGTTCAGGAGCTCGAAATAGAGATTGGCGCCCGTCGCCTGCTCGCACCCGTGTCCTTTACCGTTGGCAATGGCGACAAGGTGGGCCTCGTTGGGCGCAACGGCGCCGGTAAGTCGACGCTTCTTTCTGTCCTCTTGGGAAAACACCCTGAGCACCTACGCATCGGCGGCACCGTCAAACACCAAGGAACCCTCGGCCACCTCCCCCAAGAACCGGTACCGGGCGGATTAGGGGTCGAACCGATTGGGTTTTCCCACGTTCTCAGCGCGCGAGGGCTGGACCTCATTGATGCCCAGATGCAAAAGGCGCGCCAGGATATGGCCGAGGATCCCAACGAACAAAACATCTCCGATTTCACCTCACTAGAAGAACAGTTCCGCGAAAAGGGCGGCTACGAAGCGGAGTCCGAGGTTGCCCGTTTGGCCGCGGGGCTGGGGCTCCAAGAGGAATTTCTCCTCGAAGATCTCGATTCACTCTCAGGTGGGCAGCGCCGTCGCATTGACCTCATGCGAGTTCTCTATCAAGACCCCGAAACAATGGTCCTCGACGAACCGACCAACCACTTGGACAAAGCGGCAAAGCGCTGGTTGTTCGATGAGCTCGACAAATATCGCGGGACCCTCTTGGTGATTAGTCACGACCTTCCACTGCTGGACAAGTCAATTGACCGAGTCTTGGCACTGCGCGAAGGGCAGCTCCGGGAGTACAAGGGCAACTACTCGAAGTTTTTGCAACTCGAAGAGGAGCGCACTATCCGCGAAGAGAAAGTCGCCGCGGGGCAAGAGGCGAAGATTGAGCAGTTCACAAAACTCGCGGACTCGATGCGCGGGCAAACCGCAACTCGCGCTCGACTGGCGAAGGTTTTGGACCGAAAAGTTGAGAAACTAGAAGATTCAAAAATTGAGGTTACCAAGCGTGAAAAGAAGGTGTCTTTCCGACTTCCCGTCCCCGCACGCAGCGGTGACGTGCCGATGACCGTCGAACACATTTCCGTCACTTACGACACGACCCCAATTTTGAAGGACACGAACTTCATCACTCGCCGAGGGGACCGGATCGTCATTGTTGGGCGAAATGGAGCTGGTAAATCTTCGCTACTGCGTTGTCTCGCCGGGACCCAAGTGGCCAGCACGGGCGAGGTGAAATTTGGGGCGAATGTAGTCGTGGGATATTTTGCGCAGGAAAACGAGCAGATTGATTTCGACAAGTCGGTTCTAGGAAACCTGGATAACTCCAAAGTTGAAACAGAAATGCAGCGCCGTGCCATGTTGGGAGCCTTCGGCCTTAAGGGTGAAGCGGCCAATCAGATGCCCCGAACACTGTCGGGTGGAGAACGAGCCAAACTCGCTTTGGCCATGCTGGCCTCATCAGAGGCGAATCTCCTGCTCTTGGACGAACCGACCAACAACTTGGACCCCGCCAGTGTGGAAGCACTCGGCGAGATGATGCGTCAGTGGAAGGGAACCATCGTGGCGGTGAGTCACGAACGAGGATTCGTCGAGGCCTTAGAACCAACCCACGCAGTGCTACTCCCAGAGGAATATTTTGATATCTGGGATGAGGGCTACATGGACCTCATTGAACAACGGTAGGCCTCGATCAGCTTTCGTGAGTAATTGATTATCACCTAAGGTGAGGTTCACGTTGCGAAAGGTTGCCATGGCTGAATTACTTCGAGTTTCAAAAGAGCATCACGTCTTCCACTTCGACGCGAACGCGGAACCGGTTGTGGTGGTGGACCCCGGTACCACCTTTGAGATTCAAACGTGGGACTGCTACACCGGTCAGGTGACCAGCGAAGCCGATACTCACCGCACCATTAACAATGATTTGATTAATTCCGCGACGGGCCCAATAGGGATTAGAGGGGCCGAGCCGGGGGACTCGCTGTCGGTAACCATTCTCGATATTCAGCCTGAGGAAGTTGGCTCCGCCATGTGCCAGCCTGAATGGGGCCAACTCGGACACCACGTCAAGGACGCCACTCGGATGTTCAAGGTTAAAGACGGCATCGTGACGATGAATGACCGAGTGTCCTTCCCCTCCTCACCAATGTTTGGAGTTATTGGTGTTTCACCCGTCGCCGGCTCAATTTCAACAATGCCTGCCGGACAGCACGGCGGAAACATGGATAACAACCTGCACGGTATTGGCGCCACTATTCACCTACCGGTATTTCAACCGGGCGCACAACTAGGCATCGGAGACATGCACGCCTCAATGGGAGATGGTGAGATCTGCGGCACCGGAGTGGAGATCGGTGGCATCGGCACAATTAGGGTGGACCTGATCAAGGGTAAGCACGGAAATTGGCCCGTCACCGAGACTGCGGATTCGATTATCACCCACGGCACCGCCGAAGACATCAACGAGGCGATGAGCATCGCCTGTGAAGAGGCCTACCGCTTGTTGGTTGATGAATGGAGCTTCACCCCGGAGGACGCCTTCATTTACCTGTCAGTCGCTGGCGACCTCGGCGTGGCGCAGAATGTCCACCCGTGCCCCGGCACTGTTATCGCCAAAATGAAGTTCAAGAAAATCGCGGCCGTTCCCCGACCCTTCCGGCTTTAGGCCGGTTGAGCCGAACCGCTTAATGGTGTTAGTGAGGCGCTGACTGGGAGGCCAGTACGGCCGAGAAAACTTGCCAGGCCAAAACGGACTTCGCGATAAAGCTCAACCAAATGTAGAGGCGTTCACCGGCGAGGTAGTCCTTGAATCGACCAACCTGCTTGTACTGCAACCACTGAACAAGGGCGAAGCAATTAAAGAGAGCAAAGAGCGAGAAGTAAATACCGTAAACAAATCCGGGTGCGTGCGTCTCAGCGCCGGGGGAGAACAGGTAAATTCCAATAGCGATCCACGGAAAAGCCCCTGCGATGCAACCCAGCCAGAATGGCTGCAGTGATCCGCCGGGCTTTTCGTAACGCTCCTGCATCCAGCCAAATCCAATCATCGAGGCGTTCACGCCCACCAGGCCAAGGAGCGCGGCAATATCGCCAACGCCAGTGATTTGGGCGATTGCGAAGATCATGATTGATGAAGAGATGGAGTATTCCAACCAACGGTAGGGGTTGCGGGACTTTGCGAGGTTATCGAGATAGGACTGCTGCTTGGGGAAGGCGACTAAGAAGTGGAAGAGCGAAGACAATACGAAAAAGATGCCCACGAGCAGTGCGGTCGAGATTGAGCCGTATTTCACCATCTGAAATTTGCTGGTGCCCGGAGGCCCCGCCATGTAGCGAGCAAATACTGGAAGTGCGAAGTTGTTAGCGAGGGCGAAGATGGCGATGGCGGAAGCTAAGTGCAGTACTCCAGCAATTGTGTTTAGCCTGCGGAGTTTTTTGGTTTGTTCAGCGAGCATTAAAGCCACCTTTCAGAAAGATTTGGATTTAAGCCTCAACGTCACTATAGCCACATAGAACTAAATGGGCGTGGGGTTTCGAGCAAAGTACCGGCGCAACAATTTTTGAAAAAAAGACCCTAAGAGGTATCTTCCCTTACTGGACTGCAGCTTCGAGCGCTGTCGTTGCAACGGTTGAAAGATACTCGCTGTAAGCAATTGTGGTGTGATCGAAATCATTACTGACAATCAACCCATTAACTACGGATGGGCATACCGCTGAAGTGCAAAACCACGATGCTGTGGGTATAAAGGTGGCCCCGTTTGCTGAAGCAACGCTGGCATCGCGCTGCTGAGTTGCTTGATACGAGGATGCGCCTCCACTCATGACACTTCCCGCGCAGGCTGAGGGGTTTGGATGGATGCTCAAGCAAATGACCGGACCACTTAGTGGGTAGTGAGGAGTGGTTCCCATAAGGATTCTCTTTATTGAACTGTTACCACCGGTCACCTGGTTAAAAAACTTTGTCATACCGCTAGCCCAGATTGCATTAGAGAAGGTTCGGTTTTTTCTCGTTGGTGGAATTCCTGAATTTGCAAAGACCTCAGATACGCCAACGATGGCAACGGGATGGAGGGCCTGGACAGCGCCGGGGACTGCAGCATGCCAGGTGTTGCAGTCTGCAGCTTTGTCAATCATTTGGGAGGTAAATGTAATTGATGACAGTGGACACCCGGAAAACATGAAGACCGCCAAACGGTATGGCGAGGTCGCAAGGCCTAGGCCCAAAGCCGGCAACCAGTTACCAACATTTGAGTCGCCAATGATGACGATCGTTTTCGTAGCTTGCAGGTTTCCAAAAAAGCAAGGCATCGGACGAGCCACCTGCGAGGCCATCCTGGCCACAGTGCAAGCAATCCAAACGGCAGTCTCTCCCTAAATAGAGAGCGCTAGTGGTGGGCGAGGCGGGACTTGAACCCGCACATCCTTTCGAATACCAGCACCTGAAGCTGGCGTGTCTGCCATTTCACCACTCGCCCAAGGGAATACGAGGTTACTGGATAATTCGAATCCTTTGAAATCTTGGGCATTTGACGGGCGGACAGGGGATAAAGTTGGTTAATCATGGTGTTGAAAAATCTTGAAAACCGCCTCGAGCGTTTGTTTTCCAAGCCATTCTCGAAGACCTTTAAGGCTGGCCTGCAACCAATCGAAATCGCCTCGCGTATTCTTCGCGAGATCGATCTAACGCGTCGCTTATCTGGGCAGGGTCCCATCTCGGCCAACGCCGTGCGAGTGTGGCTGGGCCCCGAGGACGCCGAGCGGTTTGATGGCTACCAGGCACCCCTTATTCACGAACTCGAAGAGGCAGTTCGCCAGCATGCCGTGGCTGAAGGGTACAGCTTCCCCGGGCCCGTTAAAGTCGAAATCTTTTTGAAGGATGAACTGTCTCTCGGTCAGGCTGAGGTGGCCGTTCGATTTATCGCTGGTGTGGCTCAGCCAAAATTTATTTGTTCCGATGGCCGAAGCTTCATAGTGGGCGAGCGACCACTAATTATCGGACGCAGCCCTGATGTTGACATTACGGTCAACGACGCGAACGTGTCTCGCCAACACGCCGAAGTGTGGCGTACCCCAGAGGGCGTGGCCATTCGAGACCTCGGTTCTACTAACGGCACCGTTGTTAACGGTCATGTGATTGAAGCCGTTTCGCTCTCCGCGCGCGACGAAGTGTCAATCGGAAATGTCCGGTTCAGAGTAGAGCTGGCCTAATGCACTTCGCGGTCACCAACTACGCGGCGATAATCCGGCCCCTGCAACTCTTGGTGTTAGCCGTTGCGGGGATCTTTTTGCTGCGTGTGTTGCGAGTCGCGTCAGTGGCGGCCAAAGCAACAGACGGCTCTCAGAAGCAGGGCCGTGGGCTGGCCTTAGAAATCATTGAGCCCCTAGACCGAGCGGGTGAGCGCGTTGAGGTTGAAGGATCAATGGTTTTGGGTCGCGCCCCCGACTGCCAGTTACGAATTGCCGACAACTTTCTCTCTTCACACCACGCACGCTTTCAAAATGATGGGGGAGATTTGACGATTGAGGATTTGGACTCCACAAATGGCAGCTACGTGAATCAAGTGAGCGTCACGGAGCGGGTTCACCTTGACCGTGGGGACATAGTGCAGGTGGGTGGCATTTTGTTTGAGGTTGTGCGTTGACTCGTTGGCGATACGCCTCGGCAACCGATACCGGTGTTGTTCGCCAAGCGAATCAAGACGCTATTTACGTTGATGATTCCTTAGCAATCGTGGCCGACGGCATGGGTGGCCACGCGGCGGGTGAGGTGGCCGCCGCACTGTCTATCGACACGGTATTGCGGGCCTTTAAGGCTAACCCAACTCTCGAGGGGTTGGAGAGCGCGATTGAGCAAGCGAATTTTGACGTGCTGGCTGATGCTAAAGCCAATCCGGCCAGATTTGGTATGGGCACAACGGTCATCGCGGTCGCCCTGGTAGTCGAGGGTGATCAGCGCGTCGCAAGCTTGTTTCACGTCGGGGACTCCCGGGCTTACCAAATCCGAGACGGGGCAATTCGCCAGCTCAGCGAAGATCACAGTGTGGCCGAAGAATGGGTCCGCATGGGAAAGATCACCCCCCAAGAGGCTGCGGTTCACCCCAAACGTCACCAGCTCACTCGGGCCATTGGCGTCGAAGACCGCCTCACCATCGATGTTCTCTCGCTTTCGCTCCAGCCCGGAGACCGAGTGCTGTTGTGCAGTGACGGCCTGAGCAATGAGGTCACCGACGAACAAATCGCTAGGACAATCAGCGGTAGTGACGATCTGTCGCAGATTGTCAACAGCCTCGTGGCACAGGCTATTGAAAATGGCGGGCGTGACAATATTTCCGCCGTGCTGCTCGAGTTTGATGAGGTGACGGCTAGTGCCCAGCCGGTTAAGAAAACGCGTACCTCTATTGCCACTCCAGCAAAAGAGGGCACGAGAAGCCCCGTCACGAGTCAGCGACGACGTCGTTCGCGTAGGAACTTCGGGTGGCGCGTCTACGCCTTTATTGGCTCAGGCATCGCGGTAGTGGTGGGATTCTTCGCAATTTTGCACTGGTACGCGTACTCCACCTACTATGTCGGAGACGATAACGGGATAGTGGCGGTCTTCCAGGGTTCACCGGGCGGGGTAGCAATGTACCAGCCAGTCAAAGTACTGGACACCACCTTTCCGATGAACGAGCTGCTTTTCGGCGACTCGTCGTTGGTTCAGCACGGCATCGTCGAACCATCACTCGAAGCGGCACTAAATAAAGCAAACTACCTACACAACTCCTTTCTGTTGAGCCACCCAACCACAACCACAACTTCAACCACAACGACCACGATTAAGGCGAAGGCATAGTAATGGGTCGTCGCATAAGTTGGCTGGCTGTTCTAATCCTGGTCCTCTTTGGCGTGTTGGCGGTCCAAGCGGCGAACATTCAGTTTTTACGTGCACCCGCACTCAATGTCTCATCGGAGAACCCCCGAGTCATGTTCGGGGCCACCAACTTTGCTCGTGGCGATATCACCGCGGCCAATGGTGAACTCTTGGCTAGTTCGGTTCCTTCGGGATCAACTTTCCGCCGGCATTACCCACTGGGTGCGCTGACGGCTGGAGTCGTCGGTTTCTCCTCTTCCTTCTACGGGACGTGGGGCCTCGAGGCCCAATACAACTCCTTGTTAACCGCCCACTCCCAACCGGCGCACAGTCTGGCGCAGGTCATTGCACCGACCACCGCCGCGAGCAATATTTCGTTGACCCTAAACCCAATTCTGCAACGGGTAGCCATGAGAGCACTTAACGGTCGAGATGGCGCGGTCGTGGCCATTAACCCCACAACGGGGGGCATTCTGGCGATGTACTCGAACCCAACCTACGATCCAAACGCGTTCACCTCCTCGGATTACGCGAAGGTGAAGAAGGCGTGGTTATCGGGAACAAAGAAAAATCAGAATGGCTTTGCACCGCTGGCCCCCGTGGCTACCGAAAACTCATTTCCCCCGGGGTCAACTTTTAAAATTATTGACACTGCCTCGGTGCTGACTTCGAGACCCGACCTGTGGTTCAAGTCGTATCCCCAATTGACCGAGACACCACTTCCTACCTCGAATCTGACGCTATCGAATTTCGCCCACCGGAGGTGTGGCGGAACCATTGCCCAGATGCTCCCGCCTTCGTGTGACACCGGATTCGCGCTGGCCGGATTAGATCTCGGCGCGGCCTTTCTGTCGGCAACTGCCGAAACCTTTGGCTTTAATCAAACACCACCCTTAGATCTACCGGGGACCGTCGCATCTGTTTTTCCAACCCCACAGCAGCTCGCCAACGACTTGCCGGGTTTGGCCTATTCGGCGATCGGACAAAAGAACGTTCGTGCGACGACTCTGCAAAATGCTCTGGTCGCGGCGACCATCGCGAATGACGGAGTGATGATGGTTCCGCATTTATTAAACAATGTCACGGCGGCTGATGGAACGTTGATTCGGCACTACGTGCCGAAAACCTGGCTGAACCCACTCACGCCCAGCCAGACGGCTCAAGTAAAACAGCTCATGGTCAACGTTGGCCGATTTGGAACCGCCTCGGGCGTTTTCCCAAAATTTCTGCATGTCGGAGCCAAGACCGGAACCTCCCAGGTGGGCAACCTTAAGAATCAAACCGACGACTGGATGATTGCCTTCTGGCCAGCCGACCACCCGACCATTGCCGTGGCGGTGGCCCTGCCCTTCCAGCCGAACGCCACCGAGGGTGCCACCACGGCCGGCCCGGTCATGAAGTGCGTCCTCGAGGCGGCCCTCGCGATTAGCACCGGACAACCAGCCAGCGGCACGTCCATGACCTGTCCCAAATAGTTAAATGACGACGAGAAGATAAGGCGTAGGCTAGAAGCACTTATGGAGCCCGTTAACGACCCACGGCTGTATTCAAATCGCTATCAAGTAACCCACCTCATTGCCCGAGGTGGGATGGCCCTCGTCTACCGAGCCGAAGACAAACTGTTGAACCGCCCGGTCGCGTTGAAGATTCTCTACCCCGAGCTGAGCAACGACCGCAACTTCGTTGAGCGCTTCCGTCGTGAGGCCCAAGCCGCGGCGAACCTATCGCACCCCAATATTGTTCCGGTATACGACTGGGGCGAGGACGACGGGGCGTACTTCATCGTCATGGAACTCATTGAGGGAAAAACCCTGGCCGAGATGCTGCGCGGTGGCAAGAAGGTCACCCCCGCGCGTGCGGTGCAAGTGGTCGCCCAAGTCGCGGCCGCTTTGGGTTTTGCGCACCGCTCGGGGGTCGTCCACCGCGACGTCAAACCCGCAAATATTCTCCTCACCTCCGATGGTCAGGTCAAGGTCACGGACTTTGGAATCGCCCAAGCGGTGGCCAGTAAAGATCACCTGGCCGAAGAGGGCTCGGTGATGGGCACCGCTACTTATTTCTCTCCCGAGCAGGCCGAAGGATCGGTCGCCGACGGACGTAGTGACGTGTACTCACTGGGTGTAGTGCTCTACGAGATGCTCGCGGGTCGTCCACCATTTACCGGCGACTCCCCACTAGAGGTTTCCACCCAACACGTGAACGCGAAGGCCCCCGCGCCGTCGGTTTTTAATCCGAAGATTCCCGCTGAATTGGAAGCAATTGTTTTGATGGCGTTGGCCAAGTCTCCAAAAAAGCGTTACCAAACCGCCGAAGAGTTGCGGACGGATCTACTCCGATTTGGCGAAGGCCAGCCCACTCGAGCGGGAGGCGCGCCCACGGGAGCCTTCTCTGGTTCAGATTCGACTCGCGCGGTAGGCCGAGTCACGAACTCGGGTGAGCGCACGCAGGCGGTGCCAATCATGACCGGACCCCGCACCGATATTCGGCGCAAGCGCCGCATTGCTCCCAGTCAGATTGCGGGGGCGGCTGCCCTGGTGATCGCCGTAGCCGTGCTGGGGTACTTCTTCGTGGGCTCAGCGAGTTCGAACACGATGCCCAACGTCGTGGGCCAACAGGCTTCTCAGGCGGTCTCGACCTTGAAGGCTGATGGACTCATCATCACTTCGACGAAGTTGGTTACCTCAACCAAGCCAAAGGGTTCAGTGCTCTCAACCAACCCCCCAGCAGGTGCTCACATTACGAAGGGGGAGTCGGTCTCTTTGAAGGTGAGCCTTGGGCCCAACACCGTTGCGGTACAAATACCTAATGTGATCAATCTAAGCCTGAGCGACGCGGAAAGTACTTTGCTCGCACTGGGATTAAGCCCAAAACCGGTCTTCGTATTATCGGCCCCCACTCCAAACGCAGTTCCCAATACCGTGCTGTTGCAAAACCCACCAGCGGGTACGCAAGGCCACACTGGTAACTCGGTGGAGATCACGATTCTCGCGCCGGGTGTGAGTTTCACCTTGCCCGACGTCTCAGGGGATACGACGCTGACCGCGGCGACGGCTCTAGGACAAATTGGATTATCTATTAGCCCCACTACCGCCACGCAGTGTTCCAACACCATTGCGACCGGGAACGTAGCGGCAACCCTTCCGGTGGCGGGTGCCAGCGTTAAAGCGGGTACCGCGATTGAGCTGATCACCTCCTCGGGGGTCTGTCAGGTGACGGTGCCTAATGTCTCGAATCCGATGGTCTCGTCGGCTTCAGCGATTGCGACGTTGAAGGGACAAGGTTTTGTCGTTGCTTCGCCAATCCTGACCCAGACCATGGCCGGCTGTGTAAACAGCGGAGATATCAACTCGCAGAGCCCCGCAGCGGGAACCTTGGTGCCGTACGGTTCGACGGTGACCCTTCTGGCCTGCCCGTAGGCGAGCCACTACTATTTCGGTAATGGCCAAGCGCACTGAAAATTCAAAGCCGAGATTGGGACAATACGTATCACCAACCCAGAGTGGTCGCATCACCCAGAAGCAAACGTCGGAATCAAAACAGAGTTCCGAAACCCTCGGCGTGGCCATCTTGCAGATGTTCGCTTTTGGTTTGCTGGTGATTTCACTCAACTACCTGCAGGTGTTGCCCGGTTCGACCTCACCCTGGTACCTGTTGGTGGGACTCGGCGCGCTCTTTGGCGGTTTCTACCTCGCCACTCGATACCACTAACGCCAGAAACGTCCTAGAGCGCAGCGCGCAGGGAAGCGACGAAAGCGGTGACTTCGGCCATACTTGCGCCCTCCATCAAGAGTTTTACGAGCACTGAGCCCACGATTACCCCGTCCGCTACCTGCCCGGCCTGAGCGGCTTGTGCGGGGGTGGTGATTCCAATCCCAATGTAGGCGGGAACATCAGAGTGTCGGCGGATCATCGAAACAACCTGACCACCACTTCCTTCGTCACTCGCAGCCCCGGTGACGGCCATCCGAGCCGAGGCGTAGGCGAACCCCTCGGTGGCCGCAACTAGAGAAGCGGCGCGTGAATCGTTAGTGGAGGGAGCCACCATGAGAATGGTGGCAATGTCGTTGGCGTCACAGTGCGCGCGCCACTCCGAGGATTCTTCGAGAGTGAGGTCAGGAATAATTGCGCCGACTACGCCCGCCCGGTGTAACTTGGCTGCGGCCGAGGCCAGTCCCTCGTGAAGTAACACGTTGTAGTAGGTCATCACAATCAGCGGGACACTAAATCGGCGCTTGCCGAGCTCGTCGAGAATTGAATCAAGATTCGCTCCGCGCTCGAGCGCGCGAGTACCCGCTTGTTGGATAACGACACCATCCATCAACGGATCAGAAAAAGGAAGGCCAATTTCAATCGCGTCGGCCCCACCCTCGATGAGCGCATCGATGGTCAAGGTCCAATCATCAGTGAGGCCCGCCATAAAGTAGGGCACCAGTGCGGTACGCCCCGAGTCGCGCAAGGCCCGAAGAGAGTTTTCTAACGGCTTCATTACTTGCCGTCGAGCATTTCTTTGACCTGCGCCACATCCTTGTCACCGCGGCCAGACAGGTTAAGCAAAACGGTGGAACCCTTAGGGAGGGACTTTCCGGCCTCTTTGGCGATCCACGCCACCGCGTGGGCCGTTTCGAGTGCAGGAATGATTCCTTCGTATCGACTTAACAGCGACAAAGCGTCCAGAACCTCGTCGTCCCCGATGGAAACGTATTCGGCACGGCCGGAGGCGGCCAAGTGTGCGTGTTCGGGCCCAATACCTGGGTAATCAAGCCCGGCGGAGATGGAGTGGGCTTCACGAATTTGACCGTGGGGGTCCTGGAGCAACATCGAACGCATGCCGTGAAGAACACCCGGTTCGCCCGAGGCAATAGCGGCTCCGCCCAAGGCTTCAACGCCAATGAGTCGACTGGTGTCATTGGCAAAGCCCGCGAATATTCCGGCGGCGTTACTCCCTCCACCAACACAGGCCACAATCGCGTCAGGAACTTCACTTTCGAATTCCTTCATCTGCTCACGTGATTCAACGCCAATAATGCTTTGGAACTCGCGCACCATCCACGGGAAGGGGTGGGGTCCCATAACGGAACCGAGGCAGTAGTGGGTGTCGCTCACGCAAGTGACCCATTCACGCATGGCTTCACCCACGGCATCTTTTAGGGTCCGCGAACCGGAGGTTACGGGCACGACCTTGGCCCCGAGTAGCTCCATTCGGAAAACGTTAAGAATCTGACGCCGGGTGTCAATCTCACCCATATAGACAGTGCACTCGAGCCCCAGACGGGCAGCGGCGGTGGCAGAAGCCACACCGTGCTGACCGGCGCCGGTCTCGGCGATCATGCGCGTTTTGCCCATACGTTTTGTGAGGAGGGCCTGCCCCACGACGTTGTTCAGTTTGTGTGACCCGGTGTGGGCGAGGTCTTCACGCTTGGCGTAGAGGCGAATACCGAGCTCTTCGGAGAGTCGGGGCAAGGGAGTAACCGGGGTTGGCCGACCACCAAAGATACGAAGGGTGGTGTGAAACTCCTCACGAAATCCTGGGTCACCCCACGCCTCGCGAAAGGCGGCGTCTAGTTCACTGACTGCGGGGTAGAGCGCCTCGGGAACAAAGCGTCCACCGAAGTCGCCAAAACGTCCGTCGTCATTGGGGGTACCCATTACTTCAAGTTGTGCCATTACTGTTCCTCAAAGGCCTGGTTGGCCATAGTAATAAATCCTAAAACCTTGTCTGCATCTTTAACGCCGGGCGTACTTTCGACGCCACCGGCGACATCTACACCGTAGGGGCGAAACTCACGAATTGCGTCAAAAACATTCTCAGGGTCAAGTCCGCCAGCCAAGATGCGAGGGGTGGTTAGCAACACCCCGTCAAATTCATTGAAATTATTCATCTCTCCCGAACCCGGAGCGGGGTTGTCCAGCAGTAACGCGTCAAACCGTTCGGTTGAATCTGGAGCGTCGGAACCTCGATGGTGAACCAAGAAGAGTCGCAGGTTCCGTTCGCGTAACTGTTGGTAGAGCTCATCGGAGGGGGCTTCGTGGAGCTGTACCCCATCTAGCGGAACGGCGTCAACTATGTCCACAATCTCCTGTTCGCTCAGATCTTTCATGACCCCAACGCGCAGGCCCCCCGCCGCAGCCACCGAGAGTTCGCGGGCTCGCTCAATAGTCACCTGTCGCGAGCTAGGAGCAAAGATAAAACCGACCGTGTTGGCACCGGAACTAATGGCCATAGTTACATCCTCAACTCTGGTGAGGCCACAGATCTTGATCATGTTGGTGGGCAGAGTTTTCACGAGCGGGGAACACCGGCAAAGGCCTGAACGAGAGCAGCGCGCCCCCCACTGGTGACAAAGCGTTCACCCACCAGAACGGCGTCAAATCCAGCGCGACTCGCCGCGAGGACATCTTCGGGACCGCGCAGGCCCGATTCACAGACCTTAGTGATGCTGTCGGGAATGCTCGAAGCGAGCCGAGCGGCGTGTTCAGAATCGACTTCAAAGGTGTGCAGATTACGTTGATTGATCCCGATGATGGCGGCACCGAGAGCAATTGCGCGTTGCGCCTCCTCACTCGAATGAATCTCCACTACTACGTCTAGCCCGAGGCTGTTGGCGAGTTCATGAAAAACGCCAAGTTCTTCGTCGCTCAGCGCCGCAACAATCAACAAGACGGCGTCGGCACCAGCGTCGTGGGCGTCAAGAATGTCGTTAGCGCTCACCGTAAAGTCTTTGCGCAGGATTGGTCGTGCAGTGACAAGGCGGACATCGCGTAAATCGTCGAGTGTTCCACCAAAACCCTCCTCGTCGGTGAGCACGGAGATGGCACGTGCCCCGTTGAGGTCGTAGAGCTTCGCTAGGTGAGCCGCGTCGAGGGTTGGGGCAAACCAGCCCTTGGAGGGGCTTTTGCGCTTAATCTCCGCAATGACCGCGATGTTCTCACCGGATTTCAATGCTGCGTTGAAGGAGGACTGTTTTGGGGTCGCCACTGCCGCACGTTCGCGCCAGTCGCGCGAATCAGACTGAGCGCGAAGCCGGTGACGAGCCACGATTGCGTCCAGGTAGGTTCCCATTGGGCAATTCTAGGGTGGCCCACAAAGTGGCCGGCGCGACACCTGGTCTTAATAACTGCCACCACTAGGATTTCGTTTCATGGAACTAACTCGTCATTCTCTAACCACTGCCGATGGTCGACACCTCGAATACGGCACTATTGGCAACCCAGAGGGTCAGACGGTGGTCTTTCACCACGGCACGCCGGGCTGCGTCTTCACCTTCTTGCAGTATCAAGAGCTGCTCACAATGGGCGACTTCTTTGTCGTTACGTACTCGCGAGCCGGTTATGGCCAGTCCAGTCGTAAGGAGGGGCGAACCATCGGTGACGTCGTTTCAGACATCGACGCAATCTTGGACCAAGAGGGTCGTTCTTCGTACGTGTCGGTGGGTTGGTCCGGGGGCGGACCCCACGCGTTGGCCTGCGCCGCACTTGATTCACGTTGCACGGGAGCGCTTTCGGTCGCGGGGGTAGCGCCGACTGACGCCGACTTTGACTGGACCGAGGGTATGGGTCAGGCCAATATCGATGAATTCGAATTGGCAAAAGTAGGCGGCCCAGAATACGAACAGCACGCGCGAGAGGCGGGCGAAACCTTTAAGGGCGCAACGGTCGACAACGTTATTGATTTATTTGGTGACGTGATGTCCGATGTGGATAAGGCCGCGTGGGCCCCCCTCCATCTACGCGAAAGAGCGGCAATGGAATACGCTCACGCCTTCGCCAGTGGTGGTGACGGTTTTTTTGATGACGATCGAGCATTCCTCAAACCGTGGGGTTTTTCTCCCGAAGCAATACGGGTGCCCGTCTCACTCTGGTACGGCAGTAACGACCTTATGGTTCCCTCCTCGCACGGAGACTGGTTGACTAAGGCCATTCCCGACGCCCGTGCTCACTACTTTGCCGAAGATGGCCACATGTCGATCTGGCTTAACCACCTTGACGCGATTGCGGCCGACATCGCCTCCAAGTAGCGATAAGGGCTTTACGGGGCAAAGAAAAATAGGTGCCCGTCAAGGTCGCTTTGCGAGCGTCACTTAAACTCGGTGCATGGCCACTGAATTCACCCGCACCATCTTGACCCCACTCGTGCGTGGCGTGAGTTTTGAACGCGTAGCTGCGAGAGAGGCCCTCGAGGAGATTCTCACCGGGGAGGTCGAGGACATAGCCATCGCGGCTTTTTTGACCGCGCTCACCAGCAAGGGTGAAACCAGCGAGGAGATGGCGGGTTTCGTTGATGCGCTACTCGCTCAGTCCATACGCTTTTCGGTACCCGAAGGGGCACTCGATATCGTCGGCACCGGGGGTGATCAACTCGACTCGGTCAACATTTCAACGATGGCCTCTCTGGCCGTTGCCGGTACTGGGGTCAAGGTCGCTAAGCACGGCAACCGATCGGCTTCGTCGTCAGTGGGCTCGGCTGACGTGCTCGAAGGACTCGGAGTAAAAATTGCCGTCGATATGGCGGTAGTTAAAGAGTGTCTTCACGAGGCAAACTTCGGTTTCATGTTCGCACCGGTCTTTCATCCCACCTTGGGAAAAATTGCGCCAATTCGACGCGCCCTAGGTTTTCGCACGATTTTTAATGTGCTCGGCCCGCTCGCCAACCCAGCTCAAGTTAACTACTCCCTAATTGGAGTTGCCCCCAAAGAGATGTTGTTCAAGATGACGAGTGTCATCGCTTCACGAGCCATGACCTCAGCCGCACTCGTCACCGCCGATGATGGACTCGACGAGTTATCACTCAATGGATTCTCCAGCGTCAATTTTGTCCAAGGTGGCGAGGTTCGTGAAGAACGGATTGATGCCGGTGCGGTGCTCGGGGTGCGCGCCACAACGGAACAACTACGTGGTGGTGACGTGGCGCACAATGTTGCGGTAGCGCGTAGCTTCCTCGCGGGAGAACAGGGACCGGTCTTTGATGCGGTCTGTGCGAATGCGGCGCTCGCACTCGTCGTAGCCCAACGCAGCGAAACATTGGAAGCGGGCTTTACGCTGGCGCGTGAGAGCGTAGTAAGTGGCGAGGCGCAAAAGGTCTTAGATCGCCTCGTGGCGACGTCCAATAGTTAATTCGAAGGATCGGCGAGTTCGAGAGCCAGTAGGGGTGCACTCGCCTTAGAAATGCACTCTTCGTATTCAAACTCTGGAGAAGAATCTGCCACCACGCCACCGCCAGCCTGCACGGTAGCGACGCCATTTCGAAGAGCTACGGTGCGAATAGTGATCGCAAAGTCCGCGTCACCGTTCAGCGCAAAGTAGCCAACCGCGCCGCCGTAGGGGCCACGGTGTACTGGCTCGAAGGAATCAATTAGCTCCATCGCACGAACCTTCGGCGCCCCGCTGAGTGTTCCGGCGGGAAAGAGTGCATCGAGCGCATCAAAGGAGGTCAATCCCTGGCGTAGGCGTCCACTCACCTGAGAGACCAGGTGCATCAGGTGACTGAAGCGCTCCACCTTGGCGAGAGAGTCAACGCGAACCGAACCGGTCTGTGCCACCCGGCTCACGTCATTTCGCCCTAGGTCAACGAGCATCATGTGCTCAGCGATTTCCTTCTCGTCACGCAACATGTCTGCTTCAAGTTCGAGGTCCGCTTCGAGAGAATCACCACGGCGACGGGTTCCCGCGATGGGCCGAGTGTGGACGACGCCCCCTTGCACCTGGACGAGCATCTCGGGTGAGGCGCCGACGAGTTGGGCGTCTCCCAAGTCCAACAGATACATGTAGGGCGAGGGGTTTAGTGAGCGAAGGATACGGTAAAGGGTTAGCGAGTCAACTGTTGTTGAACGGGTGAACTGTTGACTTGGCACTACTTGGAAGATGTCGCCAGCGCGAATATGGTCTTTCGCTCGCTCCACTACCGCGCAGTACTCCTCTTTTCGAAAATTAGACAGTCGTCCGGCGATCGAACGAATGTCAATTCCAGTCCGTCGCAAGGGCGCCGTGGCGACTAGTTCTTCGACTTTTGAATCATGGGGGCCCGACGGGGCGAGCAGCGTCCCGACGAGGTGTGACAATCGCTCTTTTGCGAGGCCGTAGGCGGCGTCACCATCTTGCTCAACCAGAGCACCAACAATCACGGTGGTGGAGTGTCGAACGTGGTCGACTACAACCATGGACCGCGCGAAGGAGAAGTCAAGATCGGGCCACAGGGCGCCATCATCGGGCCGAGGCAGTTTTTCGAGTCGACGGACGTAGTCGTAGGACATGTAGCCAATGGCGCCGGCGAAGAGTCCCGGCAGAGTCTCCTCGTGGCCAACGGTGTAGCGCGCGAGGAACTCTCGAATGATGTCGAGTGGCGGGGTGGTGGTGTCAACCGTTTCGGAGTCGGCAGTTTGAACCATTGTTTCGCCAGTGCGCAACGAACGAACTCGCCAGAGACGGTCGAGGCCGATAAAGGAATAACGACCAGTTTCTTCGGCGATGGCCGCACTCTCGAGCAGAACGAAAGCCGATTCGCTTCGGAGGCGGTCATAAATGGTGATCGGGGTGGCCCGATCTAGCTGCAGGGTAGTGCTGAGCGCAATGAAGTTCTCACCACCTCGAACTCGTTGCGCAAACGATTCTTCGTCGAGCGAGGGCGTCCACATGACTAGAGAGCGTAGTGGCTCGACCACTAGGATTTTCACGTGAGCACGACGGTCTTGGTTATTGACAATTTTGATTCCTTTGTCTACAACCTGGTTCAGTACGTGGGCGAATTAGGAGCAGAGGTCGTCGTCCTTCGTTCCAACGAAGTCGACCTTGATTCGGTGACTCCAGAGAATTATGCGGGGGTGTTGATCTCGCCGGGGCCGGGGCATCCTCGTGACGTGGCGGTTCTTGGCGAGGTAATCGAGCGGTGCGAGTCATTGGCGATTCCCCTCCTCGGAGTATGTCTTGGGCACCAGGCCATGGGTCTCGCCTCGGGGTCAGAGGTTGTCGCGGCCCCCTCGCTCGTCCACGGTCGCGCTACGGAGATCGAACACGATGGACGAGGGATTTTTACGGGTCTACCCAGCCCACTGCGGGTTGGTCGGTATCACTCACTCGTTGTCGACCACGTGCCTACCGGATACGAGGTATCGGCCACGGGTGATGGGTTAATCATGGCACTGCGTCACACCACACTGCCCTTTGAGTGTGTGCAGTTCCACCCCGAATCAATCTTGACCGAGGGCGGTCACCGCATGATTGCGAATTGGCTATCTAGTTTGGGTCTAGCCGACGCGCTAGCGCGCTGCGACCAGGCAGCCGCGGCGCTTCCCACGCTGCAATCGACGGTCAAATAAAGCCGTCAGATTTAGATGTGGTTAGCGGGAATCTGTCCGAGGCGACCAGCTTGGAAGTCCTCGAACGCCTGTTGGAGCTCGGCTTGAGTGTTCATAACGAAGGGACCGTAAGCGGCGACGGGTTCACCGATTCGCTGGCCACCCATGATGTAAACCTCTAAGGCCCCGGTGCTCGAGTGCTGCTCGGCGTCGGCACTCAGTACTAGGTAGTCACCATCAACGTGTACGGCCATTTGGCCCGACTGAATAGGTGTGCGGTCAACACCGACGGTACCTTGCCCGTCCAAGATGTAGGTGAGCGCGTTGTACTGCGGGTTCCAGGGTAAAGCGATTTCGCCGCCTGGGAACAAGGTCAGGTGAACAATTGAGATTGGGGTGTGGGTCACACCTGGACCGGCGAACTCACCGAGGCTTCCCGCGATAACGCGAACAATAGCGTCGCCATTGTCATTGGTCACGAGAGAGATCTCCTTGGCGCCAATGTCCTGGTAGCGAGGGGTTGTCATTTTAAGCCGTGAAGGAAGGTTTACCCAGAGTTGAACACCGTGAAAGAGCCCGCCGCTATCAATCATTGCGTCTGGTGGTCGCTCGATGTGCAAGATCCCCGCTCCAGCGGTCATCCATTGGGTTGAGCCATTTTCAATCACACCGCCGCCGCCGATGGAGTCTTGGTGCAAGAAGGTGCCCTCCATCATGTAGGTCACCGTTTCAAAACCACGGTGTGGGTGCCAGGGTGTGCCCTTGGGTTCACCGGGGCCGTAGTCAATCTCACCCATCTGATCCATGTGGATGAACGGGTCGAGGTCGGCAATTTCAATGCCCGCGAAGGCTCGACGAACGGGAAAACCTTCGCCTTCGAGTCCGCGAGGGGCGGTAGTGATTTTCTTCACTCGACGAGGTCGGTCTCCTTCGACGGGGGAGCCGATCTTCGGCAGTTCAAGTGGGTTTTCGACGGTAATTGCGGGCACAAAACCAGCGTACCGAAACAAGGTGCGCCCCACGCACAAGTTGCGAGATTCTTGCAATTGCGGGGGCTCACTAGGGACGAGTGGAAAGAATCAAATTCGCAAGCTTGGTGCCAGGGGTAAAGAACGCCACCCACCCCACCGAGGTCGTACCGAAGCCACTGTTGGCACGGCAGAATAGATGGATGCGGCTGCCGGATTTTGTTGATGTTGCGAGCGCCTCGGCCCTTCACGGTCGGTTGACGGCACCATGCTGACTCTGCTGCCCTTTCATTGGCATCTCGCTGAGGTATTCGTTTTGGCTCTCGTGCTGTGGCTCCATCACACGGTGGTCACCGATGCGCGCCGGCGACACTTCCTGTTCTGGTCACTCGCCATATTCCTCGTGGTTACCATTTGGCCGATGGGCGACTTGGCGGCACGAGTATCACTAACGGTCGCCACGGTGCAGCGCCTGGTCATCATGCTCGCGGTGGCCCCACTCTTACTGCAAAGTGTGCCTACCGACATTCTGTCGCGACTCACGCGCCCCGAACCCGTTGACGCGATTGTTCGCCGGGTCTCTCACCCTGGAGTAGCGATTGTTCTCGTTACCGTGCTCGGCACACTTACCCTCTCCACCCCAATTGTGGACTGGGGGGCGGGCTCAGCCTTGGCGCGTGACTTTATTCTGTTTATTGTCTTGGTGACAGGACTGCTGTTGTGGGTGCCGGCCCTAGCGATTATGCCCGGTGCCGTCAGGCTCTCACCAGCGGGCCGAGCGGGTTACATCTTCGGTTCGGCCTTAGTGGTTACGAGTCTTTCCTTCGTCTGGATATTCGCGACCCATTCGCTCTACCCCAGTCTCCATAATCAGTTCGCCTTGTTGCACATGTCCCCCCTGTTCGATCAACAACTCGCGGGCTTTGTGGCCAAACTTGGTTGCTACATCCCAATGGGGGCCATTGCCTTCACCATATTTTTCCGCGCTGATGACGCGGGGGTTTCGGTAGACGAGTCCCCACTGCACTGGGCCGATGTGGAACGAAAACTCCTGCGCCTCGAGCGAGAGCAGGCCCGAGCGATCCGGCGCCACCGCCCGCAATAGCGGGTTTTTGGTGGGGCTAGTAAGAATCGAACTTACGACCTCGTCATTATCAGTGACGCGCTCTAACCGACTGAGCTATAGCCCCTACAGGGGAACCAATCTACACCACCTCGCCCAGAGAGCCTTTTGTTGCCGGCGGAGCGGTAATTCTCTGTAATACTTTGCGGATGCTTGACCAGAGATTTATCTTCTTCGCCATGGCCCTTTCGGCGTATGGGACAATCAGTTACATCCGGGCGATTCTGGCTACAGGCTCGACGGTTCGTCCCCACCGGGTCACCTGGGGGCTGTGGACCGTCGAGGGTTTGTTGGCGTTCGTCTCCGAAACCCAACAGCACGTGGGTGTAGCGGCGCTCACCACGTTGATGCTGGGACTGATGCCCGCCGTCGTGCTCATCACCACCTTTATCGCAAAGAACGGCACGTGGGAGGTCACCAAGTTTGATTACGTCTGTGGTGGGCTCTCTGTACTAGGTCTGATTTACTGGTTGGCGAGCAACCAACCGTTAATAGGGCTATTGAGCTTTGTGGTCGCCGATCAACTCGCCGCCTTGCCCACCGTGCGCAAAGCGTGGTTGGATCCAGAATCAGAGCAATCACAACCCTTCGTCATGGGGTCGCTCTACACGGGCATCACCTTGCTGACCCTGCAACAATTCACGACCGCGGGCGCATCGTTCCCGGGGGCCATTTGTGTCCTCGACGCGATCATCGCTTTCCTCGTCATTACCAAGGTGGGCCCCAAGATCCGCCACGGAAAAAGCGCCACCTAGGAAAAATTGGTAGGCTACTGGACCTGTCGGGGATGTAGCTCAGTTGGTAGAGCGCGGGCTTTGCAAGCCTGAGGTCGTGGGTTCGATCCCCATCGTCTCCACGAAAACACCCACGTTCTTGAGTGGCTTCGTTCTAAGAGGCATGTCTAATGCATTGCCGGTCTGAGGAGCTTTAGCTTGAACCCTCCGTTGCCAAGTGGAAGTAAAAACAAAGAGATTACGCGGCAGTCAGATGTGGCGAAATTAGAAAACACACGGTTGCCGTTTGCAATTATGTCCGCCTGGGCCAAAAGGCACATTGGGATTTTTGTCATCTGTGCTGTCGGGTTAGTCGTAAATCTTATGTGGATTGCGCAGTATCGAATTGGCAAGTTTTACGACATTGACGAAGCGGGTTATCTCGAAAGGGCGCTTGTTGATGGACACATTCTCTCTCGATCAGGTCTGAGTGGGCTCTGGCACCACCTCCAAAATGGCGATCCACAAGCGCCCCTCTTACCCGTATTAGCGGGGGTACTGCACTCATTTATTGGGGGCCCCACGAGTTGGCTTCTTGGCTACAACCAGATCTTTTACGTTGTGCTCGTCGCGAGTGTTTATGCGCTGGTCTTAAAACTGAAAAACCCGCCAACGGCACTCTTAGCGGCAATGACTATTGCGGTTGCTCCCGGCGTTCTCCAAGCTTCACGCTCCTTTCAATTTGGAATCGCAGCTGCGGCAATGATGACGCTCACATTGGCGCTTCAGGTCTACGCCGACAAGTTTGAGCGTTGGCCGATAACGCTTGCTTGGGGTGTCGCCCTGGGATTGGCTTCGTTATCAAGGACAATGGTGGTGGGGCTGCTTCCGGGGTTGTTCCTCGCCGCACTTGCAACCTTGTTGGTCAATCCAAAGTCAAAGATGCAGCTCCTTAGGGTTTCGGTTGCAGCATTGGTTGCCTTGGGGATTGCGTGGACCTGGTGGGGGGCTAGTTGGCGGCCAGTATTCCACTATCTACGGGATTATGGTTACGGCAGCCACGCCGGTGCCTACGGAACCTCAAATTCAGTTTTCTCGATCGAATGGTGGATTCGGCGACCGGTACACGTTTACAACAATCTCGGCTCCTTGCTTACTCTTTTGCTGATGGCGGTGGTGCTGACAAGTATTACCGCTGGGGTACGAAAACTACTGGGTGAGCGATTTCTTTCTCGAGGGCTTTCGGACTGGATTTCTAAGAATTGGCGGCGCCTGGTCTACCAACAATGGATGCCAGCTGTGGTTGCGCTTGCGTGGGACTACTTCGCTCTTTCGAGTACGCGTAACGAAGGCTCATACTTTGAGATTGTTGCCGTGCCGCTAGTTATTTCGATGGCTTGGGCGACTTCAAAAATTTCTCTGCGACCTCCGAAAATTAGCATGGTCGCTGCAACGGCACTCGCTACATTCTTCTTGTTCGTCTCCAGTGGTTCTTGGTTTGCGCTCCATCCCTACGGTTCAGCGCCAGTAATTCAGACGGCACCACTTTTTGACGGGCGTGGGACCCTGGAAATGTACGCTCAAAATTTCTATAAAAGCTTTGGTGAAGCAAATTCGATGAGGGCCACGAATGAGCTCTTCCAATTACAAGTGCGATCAGTTGATAATTTTGCCCGAGAGATACTGAAAATTGCGTCCAATAATAATCAGAGGTCTTTTTTGGCGGTAGCAACAGAAGAGCCCTTCGTGAATATCAACACAATCCAACTTCGAGTGCTCCAACTGTCCGGGAAAGAAATGCCGGTGGCGCTAGTGAAGATGCCGGAGGAGATAGGAGCATCATTCACCGAGCAATTGGTCTCGCCGACTTTTGGGCATCCAAATTTTGTGTTGCTGGGGCCAAACAGCGTATTGGGGGGCGACAAAGGCTTTAAGAACTTGGACCATCCCATGAAACTTGTTCCGCTGCTTCGAGGTTTGGGCTTTAGACCCGTGTTTTCCGAGAGACTGCTTGGGGGGCAAACGTACTCGCTCTGGTGGAGAAAACCTTAGGAAATAGCTGTGTTTGTGGCTACCCTTGATGAACGTTACTAGTGGCAAGCACTAGTTTCTATCTTTTAAAATTTATTAAGATGACTAAGTGCCTCTAAAAATGGACTTCCGATGAGAAACATCGCCGTACTTGGCGGGGGAATTCTCGGAAGTGAAATTGCCAAGCAGGCAAGTATCCTCGGCGATGATGTTCGACTTGCTTCGAGAAGTTTCTTAAATGAAGAATTGAGTAACGAAGGAATTCGATTAATTTCTGGCGATGCGAGCGACCCTGAATTCTTAGAGAATTTTCTGAAAGATTGCGACGACCTGGTCATTGTCTTTGGGGGCATGCGCCCGTATCAGGCCGAACTAGATCCTGATTTAAATCTGGGGCTCATAGAGAATTCGTTAACCAACATCCTCACTGCCGTTGCGCAGAATGAACTCTCGTCGGTCTCATATATTTCTTCAGGTGGGGCTGTTTATGGTGAAGCGCATAACCAACACCATTTTGATGAGAGTAATCCACCCCAGCCATCCACTGCATACGGCAGAGGAAAACTTGCCGCTGAGAAAATATTGCTAGATTTTGGATTCAGTGGCTCACCCAAAGCGAGG
>Ga0136642_1000253_pt1 | contig 31942 bp, 32 predicted proteins | sample LowCatLa1302831Y_FD_115313 | JGI IMG/M metagenome (GOLD analysis project Ga0136642, IMG submission 115313) | Freshwater microbial communities from Lower Cathedral Lake, Yosemite National Park, California, USA - 13028-31Y | ecosystem: Environmental > Aquatic > Freshwater > Lake ... | reverse complement strand
CGACGCACTCCTCGTTTGCCCATATCGAGCTGCCATTCTTATGCCGGATACGAAAACGGCGCCAGAAACGATTGCACTCGATTCCTTTGTTGAAAGCCGCAATAGCACTCGCCCAGTCATCTGAATGAATGCAATCCAACCAACGCGCATCGCTGCGCACCAGATCGTTTGGAGAAAATCCAGATAACTGTTCGATATTACTGCTGACAAAACTAAGCGCATAACTGGGTTCACCCCCACAGCAGTAGGTGACCGCCGGACTCGCTGCAAGCAGTGACAGTAAGTGATCAGCGGGTATATCGGTTTTTGGGAAGGTCGACTGCTGTAAAGATCCGAGTGGCACCGTCTGTGTAGATCCGTTACTGTGACTTGCTAGCAGAGTCATGGAGCCTTCCTTATTTTTATGGCTTGCTGGCGATCTACCACAGCCCCTAATTCGAGGACGCTCGCGCGAGAAGGGGCATATAACGATAACTCACCTATTAAATGACCCGAACTGGTGCCTAACACCGCGCTTACGCCGGTCAGGCTTGTCCACCAGGAACAGGGTCACCTAAAGCACATTGTGGGCGTGCACAGCGCCTAGTCACAGTGGGATAAACACCTACATGGACGGAGCTGTATTTTGATTAGGGACTCATACGAAAGCGCATGGCTCGAGGCACTATTGATGAGCGCGGTGTAATTAAATGAAGCCGTTTAAGCGCTTCGGACCAACCACTAGCCCAAAGGTTTATCGCCTCATCGACACTGCCGACGTTAGTGTTTGGTGAGCGGATAGACGCGCCTACCACAAAACCATGTGCCAAGTACGCGAGTCCCAAACACCTCATCAGGCCTGCCCGCGTCAGCAAGCGCCACAATGTCGCGATCAAGCATCACGAAATCGGCTGACTTACCCACCTCGAGCGAACCAATTTCCGCCTCACGACCCAGCATCCGCGCACCATTGATTGTATAGGCGTCTAGTACATCGCGAATTGAAATCGTCTGACGAGAACTTAACGTGGCCTGACCTGGGATATGACGAGTCAGCGCAGTCCCAATATTTATAAATGGCTGTGGATCGCGCGTTCCCACGGGGGCATCGGAACCCGCGACCAAGATGCCGCCTGCATCGCGCGATGAGCGTACCGGGTAGCTGTTCTCTTCATAGTAGCTACCAGGTACATGTCTCGCTGCGAGACTATTTCCAGTCATTTTTTGTAAAAACGGCACTATGCTCATGTCGTAGTCAAGATCCACATTGGCCCATGAATACGTGTACGCCAAATACAAATGGTCGCGCCCAATGCGCGCGACATCCGCCGGATGCGCGAGTTGAATGTGCGCAAGCCCATCCCGGGTAGTCGTGACACCATCCGCAGCTCGAGCACTCTCGATCGCATCAAGCGCTGTTCGCAACGCACGATCACCAATCACGTGGATATGCATGTTAAATCCAGCAAGATGCATGCGACGTACATACTCAAGCTCAATATCACGCTCATGCTGCAGTTGACCACTGGAGATTGTGCACTGCCCTGGATGAAATCCATTGGCTTTCATGAAGGCCGCTACCTCTAGTGCCGTCTGAAACCTATCCATGTGGGAGCGTGCCTCGACGCACACGGCTGAGCCGGTATCCACATATCCCGTCACCGTTGCATGCCCGTCCGCGTCGGTTGCAAAAATCGGCTGCAAATAAGGCTCGAGCATCGCAGCATTACCCAGCGTTGGCGGAGTACCAAATGGATTTCCCTCAACCACGCCGTCAGCAAACATCTTAATAAAGTCTGCGCGCACATACGGGTTTTGAGCATACTTGGCACGCACTCGTTTTGCCGCCTCTACCATCGAGTCGTAGTCGACTCGCCCGTCTTTCGTTCGAGTCCGGCTCGGGTCATAAAACAGCGCTAGGTTCGCACGCACTGTCATCCGCTTACGAGCCAACAGCTTGTCATAGACAGGCAAACCCTCAGGGGCTGCTGCGGCATCAAGAATAGCGGTGATACCAACACTGTTCAGACGCTCTGGTATTTTTTCGACGACCTTTATTGATTTTTCGAGCTCGTTGTACATCATGCTATGGGCATCAATGGGATAGCGTGCGTCCTCATTAACCTCGCCGTTCGGCTCACCACGCTCATCAGTCCCAATCAACTTCCGATACTCAAAAAAATCACTCGCTAAAGTCTCACGCGTCAATCCGACCACACGCCCCGAGGCATTCTGCGCCTTGGAGAGCGCTAACGTATTAAAAGCGCCGTGATGGCCATCGTTGCCTAACAAGTGCACAGGATTTTTGGGCGCAGCGCGATCTAGCGCTGCACGTAGCGTAGTCATTTCGAGATCTGGCTGATTACCGGCACTTGGGTTCCATTGGTGCACGCGCAGCCACTGACCTGGAGCAAGCGCATAGTGCGCAACGCAAGCCTGCACGAATGAGGCGATCTGTTTTAGCGTCTTCGACTCGCTTGCCAGATCACAAACGTCCAGATCAACGATATCGACCGGATGGATATGCGCATCGACCAGACCGGGGATGATGAGTCGGCCGCCTGCATGCTCCAACGTGGTGTGCGGACCGATGAATGCTTGAACCCCTGCCGCATCACCTACATAAACCAAAAGACCCTTGCGCACGGCAAGCGCATCTGCAAACTTTGCACTGGCGGCGGTGTAGACTCGGGCATCTGTGACGACAAGATCCGCGGGGACTTGAACGCTGCTGGCATCGGCCGTGCTCCCAAATAGACACAGCATCCATCCACACGCCATTCCTGCAACGCGAGTCCACTTAGCCAACATCGTAAAGCCCCTCCAAAATGGCGCTGGCTTCTGCCGGCAAGGCGCATAGCCGCAACAATGGTCACAATCATGGCAGTATTGGTGGGCGGTTGAAAGTGCGTCTTAACAACACATGTGCGTGCCTGTTGCTTTGGCGGATTTGACTGCGACAGCGCCTGCAGAGCTCGGGTCTGATCTGGCCACCGGACGGGCCAGAACACACCGGTTAGCCTCGGCGGCGCGCGGCAGTGGGCAGCCGCGGTGCACGCGCATGCGGCGGGCTAAAGGCATCCGCAACTGGCCGCCTGAGCCGTTCCTCGATCGGGATCACTCCGGCCCAGACCGGCCACGCGCGATCGCGTGGCGGGTCGTTAGGGGGGCCCACCCGCACTTTGGCTGAGGCGGCTGTCAGCGGCAATGACAGTACACATGTCGCGTTAATCTCCTTGCTGCTCAGTGGCCGTAAGCGGTCCCAGCGACCCGGAAACAGGCGCTCTGTCAATGTGCGGATTACAGCGATCTTCTCTTCGCGTTCAACAATCTCAACCGGTGTGCCAAAGCACATCACGGATCGATAGTTGGCGCTGTGATTAAATGCAGACCGAGCAAGCACCCAACCGTCCATCACTGTGACGGTCAAACAGACCTCAGAGCGTACGGCTGTGGCCTTTAACATCCGACTAGCAACGCTCCCGTGCCAATATACGTGTTCCCCAATACGCCAATGCAGGGTGGGAGTCGCCACGGGGCGTCCATCAATCACGTGGGCGACATGACAGTGCGTCGCTACATCAAGGATGTGATGTAGCGTATTTCTCTCGTACACTGCACGCTTCGGCGCGCGACGGACCCGAGTGAATTCAGGAACTGTGCTTGCGTCACCTTGTTTTTTGACTGCCATTGATCCTCTCCCCATGAATCGAATACCACCTTTAGTATGCCGCACTCCGCCACTTAAAATCCTCTATCAAGATGCGAAACTAATCGCCATAGATAAACCTTCTGGTCTACTGGTACACCGGAGCCCAGTCGATCGATGGGAAACACACTTCGCCATACAGGCATTACGCGACCAAATCGGCGCCACTGTTCATCCTTGTCATCGACTGGATAAAGCGACATCAGGTATCTTGCTTTTCGCGTTGTGTCCGACTGTGCGCGCCGAAATTGGTAGTGCTTTTGAAGCCGGCCTTGTCAGCAAGGAATATTTTGCGATCGTTCGTGGCTGGCCGACCGATAACACAACGATCGATCACCCACTCGAACGCCTAGATCCTCTGACAGCTGAGCCTATCGGTAACGCGCAGCCAGCGCTGACTCATCTGCGCGTACTAGCAACAACTGAACTCGCCATAAGGGTCGATCGGTACCCGACCAGCCGTTATGCGCTCGTGTCCCTGAAGCCCACGACCGGCCGACGCCATCAACTCCGCCGTCATGTGCGCCATATTAATCACCCGATTATCGGTGATACCACCTACGGTCAAGGTCGACATAATCGGCTATTCCGTGAACGGTACCAAAGTCGCCGGTTATTACTGGCGGCAGTTGGATTAACCTTCACTCACCCATGCTCTGGCAAGACGATCACGATCCGCGCCGCCCCCGCAGTCGATTTTTGTGCCGTGACCGACCAGCTCGGCTGGTCGAGTACGGTCGAACTGCACGCTTTCGGCGCAACGATTGCTAGCGCGAATTCGTGCGATCCTTAACAATACAAAGAATCGACTAGGAGACTCGCCATGCCATTTGAACGCCATCACCATCCCCTGGCATCGCGCGCACGCTACGTGCGTCGCCTGCTAGGCCATGCGCTCGGCGCCTCGCTCCTCGTCAGCGTCTCTTTACTCATCGGTGTCCTCGGCTACCACTACTTTGAGAGCCTCCCTTTGCTGGATGCACTAGTCAATGCATCGATGCTCATGGGCGGTATGGGCCCAGTTGATGTTTTGCACACCACGGCAGGTAAATGGTTTGCCTCAGCCTATGCCCTGTACTGCGGACTGGTGCTCCTCATCGCAGCTAGCATTCTGTTCGCGCCCGTACTGCATCGCTTACTACACAGTCTGCACATCACTGCCGATACAGATCGTTGATTCATGTACGCTGATGCTTTCCTGCCCTTCTCGCTGCATAGCGCTGACCGTGAGCCCGACAGCTTTGCGGCAGGCTTCGGTGGTGCTCTAGAAGCCACGGGTTTTGCGGTCATCACTGATCACGGGCTACCATCAGACTTGATTGACGAGTGCTTACGGAACTTTCGGCTCTTTTTCAGCTACAGCGCAGCCGAAAAGCTCCGTTATCATCGCGTTGGCGACGGTGGCGCACGTGGCTACACACCGTTTGGCATCGAAATCGCGAGGGGCGCGGCGCAGCCTGATCGTAAAGAGTTCTGGCACATGGGCCGCGAACTAGCAGCCAACCACCACTACCGCGGCATGATGCCACCTAACCTGTGGGTGGAGCAGATTCCTGGCTTCCAAAGCACATTGACAGCGCTTTATGCAGAATTCGATCGACTGGGCCGACTACTACTCGCCTCGATCGCCCGTTATCTGCGCCTCGCGGCAGACTGGTTTGAGCCGGCTGTTGCGACAGGGAACAGCGTGCTGCGAATTTTGCACTATCCGCCCACGACGGGAGTCGTCACAGGTTTGCGTGCGGAACCACATGAAGATATCAACGTTATCACTCTGCTCCTAGGGGCGGACGAGGCAGGGTTGCAAATAAAAACCCAGGATGGCACGTGGCTTAACTGCAATCCTCCAGTCAATTCACTTGTCTGCAACGTGGGTGACATGCTCAGCCGCCTGTCAAACAATCGGCTTCCCTCGGCCAGTCACCGCGTCATTAACCCTATTGGCGAACAGGCGCACCGTTCACGGTACGCTCTGCCCTTTTTCCTGCATTTTAATCCAGACTACGTCATCCAAACCCTACCAAACTGCATTACTGAAACACGCCCGAATCGCTATCCAAACGCGATCACTGCTGATGATTTTTTGCGTAGCCGCTTGCATGAGATTGGTCTTTTGTAAATGCCCCATGTACCCACAAACAGGACGCTGTGACTATGAATCCTCTCGATTTGCAAGCCCTTGCCGGGATTGCTGTGTTCATCGCCCTGGCACTCCCCTTTAGTTCACAAATTCGGGCAATTCGTTGGCGTATTGTGGCGATTGCTGTCGCCCTACAATTTGCGATTTGCTTTTTATTACTACGAGTGCCGCCAATCAGCGCCGCACTTGCGACGCTAAACCGTGCTGTAGCCGCGCTTTCTGCTGCGAGCGTCACCGGCACCTCGTTTGTGTTCGGCTACTTAGGTGGCGGACCACAGCCATTTACCGTATCGAATCCAAACTCACTTGTTATCTTCGCTTTTCAAGTGATTCCCATCATTATTTTAGTCTCAGCGCTGTCAGCATTACTGTGGCATTGGCGGGTGCTGCCACTGGTAATCAAGAGTATTGCCTGGATATTTAAAACAGCATTAGGTACCGGAGGCCCTGCCGGCTTCGCAGTTACTGCCAATGTATTCGTCGGACAGGTCGAAGCACCGCTACTAGTACGTCCTTACATCGAGCGCATGAGCCGCTATGAACTCCTGCTGCTCATGACTGCGGGCATGTCGATGGTCGCAGGCTCAATGATGGTGGTGTACTCGAGCATGCTTGCCAGTCACTTTGACAATATGCTCTCGCAGCTGATTACCAAGTCGCTGATGTCGATCCCAGCCGCTATTTTGTTTTCGTACTTAATGCTGCCGGAGGATTCCAACTCCAGCACTGAAGTTGAGCCGGGCCGCATGTATACGAGCACCATGGATGCGATCACCCGCGGCACATCGGATGGGCTGCAAATCTGGCTTAATGTAATCGCTATTTTGATTGTTTTAATTGCCTTAGTCGCGCTCCTCAACATGGGCCTTGCGAAACTCCCCGCAGTTGCTGGCGCGCCAATTTCACTCGAGCGTACGGCAGGGTGGGCTTTTGCACCGATCGCGTGGCTCATGGGCGTCCCTTGGTCTGAGGCGCTCACGGCCGGCGGCCTACTTGGCGTAAAAACAGTCTTAAACGAGTTCATCGCGTATCTGCATCTGGCAGACCTCGGACCTAACAGCTTAAGTGCTCGCACACGTCTGATCGTCATTTATGCACTATGCGGCTTTGCCAACTTTGCCAGCATGGGAATCCAAATTAGCGGCATTGCTGCGATGGCGCCAAGCCGACGCGCGGATCTCAATGAACTTGCAATGCGCTCGCTCCTCGGGGCGACACTCGCCTCTTGCATGACCGGAGCGATCGTGGGACTCGTCGCGTTTTGAGCGAGCCGTCGACGAGCTCCTTGCCATTGACCTCACGACGCCGTGTTGCCCAACTTGCGTTGTTTTTTCTGGTCCTGTTACATGCGCTCGCATTCGGAGCTTTTTTTTTACGCGCACACCAGCTGGCCGAGAGCCAAGTGTTCTTGGACGCGCGCGACCAATGGCGGGCAGGCCACCTACAACTCGCGGCGGCCGAGTATCGGCATTTTTTGGCGCATTACCATGCGACCATCCAACCACTGCTCCTCGCGGGTAGCTTCCCAAGTGAAGCGAGTGCTTACTTTGCACTCGGCCGCGTGGAAACTGACCTAAACCATGTCGATGCGGCGCTCAACGCGTTCGATCGTGCGGGCCGGCTTGAGCACGGCTTGGGCCATCGAGAGTCACGCGAACTGCTACTGCAATCAGGCCGCTTTCAGCAATTGATTTCGTTATCAAAACAGCAACTAACTCTCGAACCTGATTCCTTGCCAGCGACAGCGGACCTCGCTGCCGCCCTGTTGTTAAGCGGTAGCGCGCACGCGGCGGCCGAGCAGTATCAGCGCGCAATCGCGCTGGTGCCAGCCTTTTTGCGCAGGTATGACCCTTTGTGGAACGGCCCGCTATCGGTCCAGGAAGCAGAGTTTTTGAATCTCGCTGCAGTCGCTGAGTTACGCGCAGGCAACGCGTCAAGTAGCGCCGCGACCTGCGCTAGCATCAACACACGGGCGCCTGCAGGCATACATCTGGATCACCTATGCCAAGCATACCTTGCTCATGCACGCCATGACGATACGGCCACGCTCGCCGCTTTGAAGGGATTTTTGCCGCAAACCGCAGAACAAAAAGCGTTGGTTCAATCGCTCGGCGTCACGACAGTAACTGACAAAGAACCGGTGAATTTTTCAGAGCAGTCAGGTCGGGGCAGATTGCACTAATGCTGCAATTCGAATCGCAGTTTTAAGCGCATGCAGACCGGCTTCACCATCAACTAACGGGCGCTTTGCAGTAAGGATTGATTCTACGAATGCTTCAATCTGCGCTCTGAGTGCGTCGCCTTGCTCAAAGGTACGCTCGTTGATTAATACTTTCGGCATTCCCTCGGCATCAACACCCTCGCCCTTTGAAATTTGAGTGACTATTTTCTGTGCAAGGTCTAGTGACACATAGGTATCGTCCTGAAACAGACGCAACTTCCGCTCCGTCTTTAGGCTCACACGACTTGCAGTCACATTGGCGACACAACCCGTTGCAAACCGCAGACGTGCATTAACAATATCAAGGTCATCTGAGAAAACTTTGGTACCAATTGCGTCCACATCAACCAATGGACTGCCCACAATGCTTTGAATCAGATCAATGTCATGAATCATCAGATCCAGAACCACACTCACATCCGTGCCACGCAACTTAAATGGCGCTAGGCGCTGGGACTCTATAAAACGCGGCTTGGTCACAAGCCCTTCGATTGCAGTCAACGCGGCGTTAAAGCGCTCAAGATGACCGACTTGCAGAATGCAGCCGGTGCGCGCCGCTTCAGCAATAAGGTCCTCCGCTTCCGCTACCGTGGTGGTAATTGGTTTTTCAACGAGCACGTGGATACCCGCCTGCAGACACTCTTTAGCGATTGCATAATGCGTTGGGGTCGGCGTGGCTATCGACACGGCGTCAACAACGCCAAGCAGCGCATGCCAGTCATCGAACGCGGCAACGCCAAGCTCGGCGGCAACACGCGCGCGGCTCCCAGTATCAGGATCTGCCACCCCGACAAGGGTCGCGCGAGGCAGCTGTGCCCATTTTTGGGCATGGAACCGACCTAAGTAGCCGGCACCGATCACCGCTGCACGGACAAGCTCCTGAGTCATTCCTTGCATCTCCACTGCTGACGCCGCAACTTAGGCGGCGGAACCGACATGGCAACAAGCCGCATCTAGCCGGTACGCGACTTATCGCCCCTCGAAGGCTATTTTCTGGGCCAGTAATACGCCACCAGGCCAGCCACCACCAACCACATGCCCGCCTGCGCCCGCCAGCGCCACGGCCGCTCGCGCAGCACACCGACGAAAGCATAGCTCGATATCATGCTCAAAACGAAAAAGAGGCTAAAACTCGCCATCAGGTGGCCGTATTCGCGGGTGAGGTCCGGCTGCTCCCCGCCTAGAGACAGAAAAACAACCACCACCATGGCAAGCCCTATGGCGATGGTCACTGCCGAACCCATGATAATCCCAATTAAAACTGCAAGCGGTGTCATAAAAACTCCTCCTAAGCACTTGATACTGGGCGGCTCTGACACTACCCTGCCGGTATGCGTACACTCTCGATCGTGACAGACCTCACACCAGCCCCCAGCGGCCGGCAGTTAGTCTAGCTGACTATGAGCAATTCCCTTGCACCCCGCGGCCGAACGCGGTCATTCGGTCGTACCTCCACCCGTCTAGCGGCACTGCTGCCGGCTCTGGCGGTTATTGGTGTTCTGTTTACCGGCTCCGTGCCCAACCGCCCGGCCGCAGCCACGGAGGCCCACAGTCCGAGTCAAGAGCTCGCACCCACCGATCGGCACCGCAAGGTAGCTCGCCTGATCGGACAAGTCATTGACCGCTCGCACTACCGTCAAGCGGTGCTCGACGAGAAAATGTCTGCGCAAGTCTTCGACAAGTACCTCGAAGCGCTTGATGGTGGCCATAATTATTTACTCGCCAGTGATATTGCCGAGTTTGAACCCTACCGTACACGACTTGATGACGTGCTGCGTACCGGCAAGGTTGAACCTGGCTTTGTCATCTTTAAGAAGTTTCAGGAGCGCAACCGCGCTGCGTTACAAACGGCGATCGCCAGTTTGGATACGGAACCTGATTTCTCCATCGATGAGTCTTTGGCCTTTGACCGCAGCAAGGCGCCTTGGTTAGCGAATCAGGCCGAGTCTGATGATCTTTGGCGTAAGCGCGTGAAGAATGACGCGCTCTCGCTTCTGCTCGCCAACAAGACCTGGCCCGAAGCGCGCGAGATTTTGAAAAAACGCTACGAGCGCGTGCTAAAGCGCGTCGATCAAGTCACCGCAGATGACGTGTTTGACACGTTCATGAATGCCTATGCGCATGTCTATGACCCTCACTCAAACTATTTCTCGCCGCGCGCGAGCGAGGAATACAACATAGCCATGAAACTTTCGTATGTCGGTATCGGTGCCTCACTGCAACTCATTGATGACAATGTCACGATCATGAACGTGATTGCGGGCGGACCGGCTGCAGTCAGTGGCCTTGTTAAAGCAAATGATCGGATTACTGCGGTTGGCCAAGGAAAAGCGGGCGAAATGGTTGACGTGGTGGGCTGGCGGCTCGACGACGTTGTCCAACTCATTCGCGGACCAGCAGGTTCAACCGTGCGCCTGTCCGTGTTGCCGGCAGGGGCAGCTCCTGGTTCCAAGGAATCAGTCCTGACCTTCGTGCGCAACAAAGTGACCTTGGAAGCGCAAGCTGCGCAGAAAAAGCTACGCACGGTCACGCGCGGCGAGCGCACCTTCAAAATTGGCGTTATCGACGTGCCAAGTTTTTATCAAGACTTCGACGCGCGTGTGGGCGGCGATAAGAACTATCGCTCAACTACCCGTGACGTCGAACGATTGATTAAGGAACTTAAAGAAGAGCATGTCGATGCAATTGTGATGGATCTACGTGGCAACGGCGGCGGTCATTTGAACGAAGCCACCGGCCTCGTGGGGCTCTTTATCAAGAAAGGTCCGGTGGTACAGCTACGCGAAACGGGTGGCCGCATCGAGGTACTGGACGACCCCGGCACAGCGCCCGCTTGGGAAGGCCCACTCGCGGTACTCGTCGACCGCTCAAGCGCCTCGGCCTCCGAGATTTTCTCAGCAGCGATTCAAGACTATGGCCGTGGCCTGATCATTGGCCAAGAAACCTACGGCAAGGGCACCGTACAAAACCTGTACCCATTGGATCGTTGGGCATTGGGGCCTAATGCCGGTTACGGCGAGTTCACCGTCACCATCGGCAAGTACTATCGGGTTACCGGTGACAGCGTCCAAAATCGCGGCGTCATGCCTGATGTGCCACTCCCCTCTTTGATTAGCCTGACCGACATGGGAGAGAGCAACCACGATACAGCACTCCCGTGGGACCAAATCCGTTCAGCAGAATTCACGCCAGAACACGTACAAAAAAACACGCTTGGGCTCGTTGCTGCAAATCATACCGCCCGCATGCAAAGCGATCCGGATCTACTTGAGCTCATCGCGGAGGTCGATGTGGCGCAGTCGCTGCGATCCGACAAGACCGTTTCCTTGCAGCTCAGCAAACGTAAAGCGGAGCGCGAGCGTCTCGATGCGGAGCGTCTACGCCACATCAATACACGGCGCCAAGCGCACGGCGAGGAGCCGCTCAAGGCGCTAGAGGACGTAAAAGTCGAGTCGGAGCCTGATGCGAACTTAGAAGAATCGGCGCAGATTGTTACCGATCTTGTGATTAGCGGCGCTCTGCCAGCCGAGCGCCCCCTCCAGACCGCCAATCAGCTGCACGAGTAGTCATCGCCATGCCACGCGCACGGGCACTAACCTTACGTCCGTGGCACGAGCCCCTCTGCGACGCGCCGGAGCAGCATTGCGGCGAACGCTGTTCCCAACTGCGGATGCTTGAGCGCGTAATCAACCGTGGCCTCTAGGTAACCGAGCTTATTACCGCAGTCATACCGGCGGCCCTCAAAAGCATATGCATAGACAGGCTCATCCTGCAGTAGCGCCGCGATACCATCCGTCAGCTGAATCTCACCACCCGCGCCACGCCCGATCGTGGCGAGCTTTTGAAAGACCGTCGGACTGAGCAAATACCGGCCCACCACAGCCAATGTTGACGGCGCTACGGCGGGCTTTGGCTTTTCAACCATGCTGGTGACACGACTGACGCGCTCACTCACCGGCGTCGATGCCACGATGCCATACTTATCGGTCTCTTCACGCGCCACTGTTTGCACGCCGAGCACGCTGCCACCTAGCTCATGATAGACATCAGCCATCTGCTTAAGACAAGGCACCTGCGCGTCGATCAGATCGTCTGCCAAGTGGACAAAAAATGGCTCATTGCCGACGACGGGTCGTGCGCACAGTACCGCGTGACCCAGCCCCAACGGGGCGGGTTGGCGTATGTAGATACAGGCCGCAGTCGGTGGCACTATACTGCGCAACGCCTCCAATAGTTCTGTTTTGCCTTGCTCAAGCAATGCCGCCTCAAGCTCTGGCGCTGAGTCGAAGTGATCCTCGATCGCGCGCTTGCCGCTGCCCGTCACAAACACCAACTGCGTCGCCCCAGCGGATAGAGCCTCCTCCACCGCGTACTGGATCAGCGGCTTGTCCACGATCGGCAGCATTTCCTTGGGACTTGCCTTAGTCGCTGGCAGGAATCGGGTCCCACGACCGGCCACTGGAAACACCGCCGTCCGCACGAGAGTTGAAGTTGACATAGCTGCCTCACCCTTACAAAAAAATGACTTACGCTGCGATGTATGCAGCAGAAAACCCTTCTAACCGCGCTCAGCTACGCGACGCTTGATTCGCCGGCGCGAGGATTTCCGATGGTGACAGTGGCTCAAAGCTATCCCAACCTTTGCAGCCCGGACACTGCCAAAAGAAACTAGTGCTCGAAAAGCCACACTCGCTACACCGAAAACGCGGCGCGCGCTGGGCTTGCCGACGCATTGCCACACACAACCGTTTAAGCGCATGCACATCAATATCTTCGCCTTCTGGCAAAAAGGCAGCGACTATTTCACCGATCAGCTTTTCACGGTACACATAGTCACGCACCAGCTTCTGTAGCTGTGGCGAGTCAATCTCATCGGTTAAAATGGCAGCCTGCGCCAGCGCATCAGCGACCACCTGACCGCTGTCGGCAAGCTCAAGCAGAATCGTCGACAACTCAGCACTACGGCCGGCTGTTTTTAGCGCACGCAACAACCGCGGCCAGACCTCGCTGGCCAGCGCCGGTTGCTGAACCGCAACTTGACGCAGCAATTTAAGTGCGAGCTCCGTATCGTTCAGCACAATCGCTAAATCCGCACGCAGCAAGGCGCCTCGAGCAAAACGTTTCTGCTCGCTGTGAGCCGCTTTTAAGTGCGTGCGCGCTTGCGCATAATCACCCGCGATGAGTGCCGCTTGAGCAAGTTCGCACCAGTAGTGCGCAATCGCCAATGGCTGCGACGGATTTGCCACACGGCTAAGCTCACGATGCACCTCAATAGCGCGCACCCAGTCCTGCTCAAGCTCATAGACCTGCGTCAAATCCCGCAACGCCGCCATGCGGTAGCTACCTGCCATTGACAGCTCAAGCAGCAACTTCTCAGCCCGATCATACAAACCGGCACCCAAGTAATCCTTGGCAAGCGCATAGCTCGCCTGCTCACGATAGCTCGGTGTCAACTCGGCTCGGCCAATGAGATTTTGGTGTATGCGGATTGCACGATCCACTTCGCCGCGGCGCCGAAAAAGCGCCCCTAGCGCAAAGTGCGTCTCGACGGTGTCACTGTCGGCGGCGACCGCACGCAAAAACGCCTCAACCGCACGGTCGGGCTGCTCGTTGACTAGATAGTTAAGACCAGCCAAATAATCGCTGGTGGGCGCGCGTGGAGCTGCCTGCGCGCCGCTGATGCGCCAGCGCCGGGTTGTGTACCAGCCCACGACCGCACCGCTAAATATGAGGGCGGCTTCGACCCAACTCGCGCGCATATTTCAGCCTTAAACGATGTGAAGCACAGTCTGCTTGGCCCACAGGAGCACGTACCGGCCGAGGCAACATGGAGCCGGCATCATTTTTGCCCAAAAATTATTCCCGAATCGGAAATTGCTGCCCGTCGTTGACCCGTTCGCGCAGGTCCTTGCCAGGCTTGAAGTGAGGCACATGCTTTCCTGACAGCGCCACTGACTCACCAGTCTTCGGATTACGACCCTGCCGAGGTGGGCGGAAATGCAAGGCGAAGCTGCCAAAGCCGCGAATCTCGATTCGCTCACCAGTAGCCAGAGCATCACTCATGATCTCGAGTATCTGCTTGACCGCAAGCTCAACATCCTTCGCAGGCAAATGTTTCTGCTTGGTAGTAATAATCTCTATGAGTTCAGACTTAGTCATAGAAGCCTCGTACTTGCGGAAAAAAACCCACTAACAGTTACTGGTGTGACCGGAGGTTAGTCCGGTCACACCCTGTAATTACTCAGAGTCGCGATCAGGCATCTGCTCCTTCAGCAGATCACCCAAGCTAGTACCAGTCAACGAATCGGTCTGGTAAGCCTGCATCGCCTCTTGCTCTTCATGGACTTCCTTGGCCTTGACGGACAACGCAATCGCACGCGACTTGCGATCGACACCCGTGAATCGAGCCTCGATTTCATCGCCTTCTTTCAGAACTGTACGCGCATCCTCGACACGATCCCGTGCCAACTCGGACGCCCGCAGGTAGCCATCAATGCCACCGCCCAGATCAATGACTGCGCCCTTGGCGTCCACTTCTTTGACCGTACCCTTCACAATGCTGCCCTTCGGATTTTGGGCAATAAAGGCCGAGAACGGATCCTTGGCAAGCTGTTTGACGCCCAAGGAGATGCGCTCACGCTCAGGGTCGATGGACAGCACGACAGCATCCAGCGTTTGACCCTTCTGATAGTTACGCACGGCTTCCTCGCCAGGCACATCCCATGAGATGTCCGAGAGGTGCACGAGTCCATCGATGCCGCCTGCAAGGCCGATGAAGATACCGAAATCGGTAATGGACTTGATCTGACCCGACACGCGGTCATCACGGTTAAAGTTTTCCGCAAAGTCCTTCCAAGGATTTGGCTTGCACTGCTTGAGACCTAGGCTGATACGACGACGCTCCTCGTCTATATCGAGCACCATCACTTCCACTTCTTGGCCTACGTGCACAACCTTCGCCGGGTTGACGTTTTTGTTAGTCCAGTCCATTTCCGAGACGTGCACCAAGCCTTCCACGCCTTCTTCGATCTCAACAAAACAGCCATAGTCGGCGATGTTGGTGACCTTGCCCCACAAATGGGTGTTCGCCGGGTAGCGACGTGCGATGTTCTGCCATGGATCAGCGCCTAACTGCTTAATACCGAGCGATACGCGCTGACGCTCACGATCAAACTTCAGGATGCGCACGTCAATCTCATCGCCCACTTTGACGACTTCGGATGGATGCTTAACCCGCTTCCAAGCCATATCGGTGATGTGGAGCAAGCCGTCGATGCCACCAAGATCCACGAACGCACCATAATCTGTAAGATTCTTGACGGTACCCTTAACAACCGACCCCTCCTGCAAGTTGTCTAGCAACTGCGAGCGCTCAGCACTGTACTCTTGCTCAACAACTGCGCGGCGTGACACAACCACGTTGTTGCGCTTCTGATCGAGCTTAATCACCTTAAACTCAAGAACCTTGCCTTCGAGGTACGACGGGTCACGTACAGGACGCACGTCAACCAACGAGCCTGGCAAGAACGCGCGAATGTTTTCGATCTCAACGGTAAAGCCGCCCTTCACGCGACCATTGATGATACCGGTGACCACCTGCTGCTCATTGAATGCCGTCTCAAGACGCGTCCAGGTCCGAGCACGCTTGGCTTTCTCGCGCGACAAGCGCGTCTCACCAGTACCGTCCTCAACCGAATCAAGTGCCACTTCCACGATGTCGCCAGCTTTAACTTCTAGCTCGCCACGCTCGTTCTTAAACTGATCAATTGAAATCACCGCTTCAGACTTCAGTCCAGCGTTGACAATTACGTAATCCTGACCGACCTCAATAATCAGACCGCTTAAAATCTGACCGGGGCGAAATCGTTGATTGGCGAGGCTCTGCTCAAAGAGCTCGGCAAAAGTTTCCGTCGTCATGGTGTATCTCATTCGGGCCGATAGGCCCTTCGTCATGTAACCCTGCACGTCGCCGGCAGAGCCGTGCGATGACCGCGAGGGGTCGTGTTGTAATTAAGGCATGCGCCGCGTGTGCGCCTACCCACCCTTGACCGGATGCGCCGGCCCGCCCCCTCGCTTCAAACAACGCGCTGCCGCTTTGCGTGAACAAAGTCTCGGCACAGCACGCACCTTGAGTACGCGAAGGGCCGGCAAGACTAGCATCGGTCCCCTTATCTTTCAAGTGCTTAGCGCACTTGCGGATGCTGCTGCGCGGCATGATTACGCAGGCATTCAGTGCCACGCAGCTCCTGCGCTCGCTCCCAACAAAGCCCAATACATTCAACAACTTATAACAAGTAAATTCTCTATATTATTGATAAATATGGTTTTTTTAAAGTCAGGCGCCGCAATCAATGCGGCGAGTCAGGCGCGACTCAGGCGCGAGTCGGCTCGATCGCACGATCAGCAGCGAGCTGCAAGACCTGCGCCACGACCCTGTCAACAGGGACACCGGTGGTATCGATCTGTACGGCATCTGGCCACGCGCGCAGCGGCGCCGCCGCCCGCGTCGCGTCCTGATGATCACGCCGAATAATATCCGCCGTAACCGTCGCAAGATCTGCTTGCGCGTGTTGCGCCTGCAGCTGAGTTAAGCGCCGTTGCGCGCGTTCCTCGGCGCTGGCAGTGAGAAAAATTTTAAGCGCCGCATCGGGAAAAATCATCGAGCCCATATCGCGACCGTCCGCTACCAACCCAGGCGCCACAGCACACGCACGTTGCCGAGTCACAAGGGCTGTGCGCACGCTCGGTAATGCCGCCACTGCTGAGGCAGTGAAGCCCGCGGCCTCGGACCTGACCATCGCGGTCACATCCTGCTCATCCAGCCAAATCCGCTCGGCTCCAGTAGCAGTCGTATCGAAACGCAGTTGAAGAGCCAGCGTTAAGCGCACCAACGCAGGTTCATCATCAAGAGCCACATGGTCGCGTACAGCCGCAAGGCCTACTAGGCGGTACAGTGCGCCACTATCAAGCGTATGAAACCCAAGTGCCGCGGCAACGCGCCGAGCCACCGTGCCCTTACCGGCACCGCTGGGCCCATCGATTGCAATCACCGGCACCGCGAGGGGCATCAAGGCGACTCCGCTTGCGCACCACTGAATTCTTCGATCTCTAAACCAGCACCCGCCGCTAATGCGGCAAACTCAGGGAAGGAGGTCGCCACGTTCTCAACATCGGCGATCTCGATGACCGAACGCGCCACCACAGAGGCTACCGCAAAGGCCATCGCGATCCGGTGATCGCCATGACTATCGATCGCGCCACCTTGCACCTCACCACCCTCGATCACGATGCCGTCAGGCCGCACTTCGGTACGAATACCCACTGCCTGCAGACCCGCGGCCATCACGCTAATACGGTCACTTTCTTTGACACGCAACTCAGCAGCATTCGTCACCACGGTGCGCCCACGCGCTGCGGCAGCAGCAATGAACAGCACCGGGAACTCATCAATCGCCAGCGGCACGAGCGCCGCTGGCACTTCAATTCCGTGCAATGGCGTCGCCCGAATCAGCAAATCAGCCACTGGCTCAGCACCGAACATCCGCGGTCTCAGTAAACGAATGTCCGCGCCCATCAAGCGCAGGATATCGATGACTCCTGTGCGTGTCGGATTAACTCCGACATCACGGATTAAAAACTCGCCTTGCGCACATAAGGCGGCGGCCGTTATAAAAAATGCAGCTGACGAAATATCGCCAGGCACTTCCAGAGCACAACCTTGCAACTCAGCGCCACCATGCAGCGACACTGTACTGTCATTGCTATTTACACTCACCCCAAAGGCTTTCAGCATACGTTCCGTATGATCACGGGTCACTGCATGTTCGGTGACTGCGGTGATACCCTCGGCATACAAGCCTGCCAGCAAGAGCGCCGACTTCACCTGAGCGCTAGGGACCGTGAGGTCATACGCAATTCCGTGCAAGGGCGAACCCCCCGCAATTTGAATCGGCGCATGCCCCTCCGTCGTTGTAATCCGCGCACCCATGAGGCGCAAAGGTGCCGCGGCGCGCTCCATGGGACGTCGCGTCAATGAGGCATCCCCGACGAGCGTTGTCGAAAAGCGCTGGCCGGCTAACAAACCCATCGATAGCCGTAATGCCGTCCCGGCGTTGCCCATGTCCAATGCGGCATCCGGCGCCCGCAGACCCTGCAGCCCGACGCCGTGCACCACGACCTGACCGTGCGCTGGGCGCTCAACGCGCACACCCATTGCCCGCATCGCCGCTAAGGTCGCAAGACAATCCGCACTTTCAAGAAATCCCGTGATCTTTGTGGTGCCCTGCGCAATTCCACCGAGCAGCACAGCGCGATGGGACACCGACTTGTCGCCAGGCACCCGAATCTCACCGTGCACGCGCCCGCCAGGGGCGACGCGATAGCGCCGCTCGCTCATGAAAAGCGCATCACAACACAGCTCGCGGGTATGACCCTAAGACCTTGCATAGCGAGCCTCGCGCTTTGACGGCCTTGAGTGCGCGCGCCAACTTCGGATCATCCACATGACCCTCAGCATCAAGGAAAAACACGTAGTCCCACTTTTTGCGCTTCGATGGCCGTGATTCTAAACGTGACAAGCTAATGCCATTAGCCGCAAAGGGTTCCAGCAATTTCAGCAACGCGCCGGGACCGGTCGTACCGGACCCAGACACGAGTAACGTAGTGCGATCGCGACCTGATGGCTGCAATATTTTGCGGCCGATCACTAAAAACCGTGTGGAGTTGTCCGGCCGATCCTCGATCTCGCGCACCAGTAGTTTGAGTCCATAGACCTCCGCTGCCGCGTCGCCGGCGATCGCTGCAGTCCCCGCCTCATCGCGCGCACGACGTGCGCCTTCAGCATTGGACGTCACACTGACGAGTTCTACATGCGGTAGATGCTCCTTGAGCCAGCCACGGCATTGAGCCAATGACTGCTGATGCGCAGCAACGCGCTCAATTCCCCCCAATCCGCCGCCACGCGCCATTAAATGCTGATTGATGCGTAGTTCAATCTCGCCGCAAATCTTGAGGGGCGACAGCAAAAACATATCCGCCGTATGCGTGACCGTGCCTTCAGTCGAATTCTCGATAGGCACCACCCCAAAATCAGCAGCACCCGACTCGACTTCCTCAAATACCTCGTGAATCGCTGATAAGGGCAAACCCCGCACTGCGTGCCCAAAATGCTTTAGCACCGCCTGCTGGGTAAAGGTACCCTCGGGACCTAAGTACGCCACTTTGAGCGGCTCTTGCTGCGCGAGGCAGGCCGACATAATCTCACGGAACAAGCGCACCATTTGCTCATCGGCTAATGGACCTTTATTGCGCGCAATCACCTGTCGCAGCACGGACGCTTCGCGCTCGGGCCGATAAAATTCTGCTGTTGGAGTACCCGTCTTGCGCTTACGCGTGCCCACCTGTTGCGCCATACGCGCACGTTCATTAAGCAATCGCTGCAACGCGCTGTCTATACGATCAATTTTGACTCGGACATCACTCAGATCGGCGCTGGCCGCCTGCGGGGGACGATGTTTGACCCCCGTACGGACGGTTTTACGAGGCGTTTTTCGGCCGTCGGTTTTAGCCGGCATCATTCATCCCCTCGCAACACCACAGACCCCAACATGTCGCCAACCGGGTCGATTTTAAGCGGCCTCGCCGCCATCCGGCGTCGGCTCCTGAACGGCCACGGTGTCAACAGCGTCGCCATCAACCGGCTCATCGTCTCCGTGCAACTGCTGCACCCGCGCGAGCCCAACGAGTACATCCGCCTCGTCGAGGCGCATCAGACGTACGCCTTGCGTGTTACGTCCTAACACTGAAATCTGGTTGACCGCCGTGCGCACCAAGGTGCCACCCTGGCTGATCAACATCACATCATCCGTGGGCAGCATTTGCATAGCTCCAGCCATACGACCATTGCGCTCAGAGAGCTGCAGTGCAATGACACCTTGTCCGCCACGTCCGTGTACCGGGAATTCACTCACTTCGGTCAATTTACCGTAGCCGTTCTCGGATGCCGTGAGAATCGAACCTTCACGCACAACGATCAGAGCGTTCACCTCATGCCCCTCACTCAGCGTGATACCGCGCACGCCAGTTGCCTCGCGGCCCATGGGACGCACGTCCTGCTCACCGAACCGAATTGCTTTGCCTGCTGTCGTGGTCAGAATGACTTCGTGGTTGCCATCGGTGATATCAACACCAACGAGACGATCACCCTCGTCAAGCCCCACCGCGATGATGCCAGCCGAACGCGGCCGCGAGAAAGCCTCCAAGGGCGTCTTTTTGACGGTACCTTGGCTCGTTGCCATGAATACAAACCGATCTTCCGGATATTCACGTATCGGCAACATGGCGTTAATACGCTCGCCGTCTTCAAGCGACAGCATATTAACAATCGGTTTGCCACGCCCACCGCGACCCGCCAGCGGCAGCTGATAGACCTTAAGCCAATAAACACGACCTCGATTCGAGAAGCACAACAGTGTGTCATGCGTTTGCGCCACGAACAGTCGGTCGATCAGATCCTCTTCCTTCATGTCGGTTGCCGCACGCCCACGGCCACCGCGATTTTGCCGACGATACTCAGTAATGGGCTGCGTCTTTGCGTAGCCATCCCGCGACAGCGTGACCACCACCGGCTGATCCTCAATTAGATCCTCCATGGTTAGGTCAGAGTGATCGATATTGATCTCAGTGCGCCGCGGATCGGCAAACTCGGCCTTCACTTCAGTGAGTTCGTTACGGATCACCTGCAGCAAGCGCTCAGGACGGCCTACGATGTCGGACAAGTCAGCAATTTTGACCAAAATGTCCGCATACTCCGAGACGATTTTGTCGCGCTCAAGGCCGGTGAGCCGATGCAAGCGCAAATCTAAAATCGCTTGTGCCTGAATCTCAGACAGACGGTATACGCCGCCATTCAAACCAAACTCGACCGCCAGATGATCGGGCCGCGCACTGACGTTGGGTGAACGCGCGAGCATTTCAGGCACCGATCCTGGTGGCCAAGTGCGCGCCACCAGAGCAGCCTTCGCTTCAGGCGGAGTTGACGCGGCCTTTATCAGCGCGATCACCTCATCGATGTTTGCAAGCGCGACAGCCTGTCCTTCAAGCACGTGACCACGCTCACGCGCTTTACGTAGCTCATATATGGTTCGCCGAGTGACCACTTCGCGACGATGACGAATAAAGACGTCTAGCAGCTCTTTCAGGCCCAACAAGCGCGGCTGGCCATCGACCAACCCGACCATGTTGATACCAAACACGGTCTCAAGCGGGGTGTGCTTGTACAGGTTATTCAGCACCACGTCCGGCACTTCACCGCGCTTAAGCTCAATAACGACGCGCAGGCCGTCTTTGTCTGATTCATCGCGCAGACCGTCGCCCGCGATACCATCGATGACCTTGTCACGCACTAGATCAGCAATACGCTCCAGCAATCGTGCCTTGTTGACCTGATAGGGCAACTCGGTCACGACGATTTGCTGCCGATTACGCTCTAAGTCCTCGACATGCGAGCGCGCACGCACGTAGATGCGGCCACGACCATTCTTGTAAGCCGAGACAATCTCGGCAGCGCCATTAATAATTCCGGCGGTCGGAAAATCCGGGCCAGGAACTAACTGCATCAGCGTTGCAAGCGTTACGTCCGGATCATCGATGAGCGCAATACACGCATCAATGATCTCACCTAAATTATGCGGCGGTATGTTCGTCGCCATGCCGACCGCGATGCCAGCAGCACCGTTGATGAGCAAGTTTGGAACACGGGCCGGCAACACGGTGGGCTCGTGTTCGGACTCATCGTAGTTTGGTATGAAATCGACCGTCTCTTTGTCGATGTCAGCCAACAGTTCATGGGCTAGCTTTGACATGCGCACTTCGGTGTAGCGCATTGCGGCCGGCATATCACCATCTACGGAACCGAAGTTGCCCTGACCATCGACCAGCATATAGCGCATCGAAAACGGCTGCGCCATGCGCACCATGGCGTCATACACAGCCGTATCACCGTGCGGGTGGTACTTACCGATCACGTCACCGACGATACGCGCTGACTTTTTGTACGCCTTATTCCACTCCACGCCAAGCTCATGCATTGCGTAAAGCACGCGCCGATGAACGGGTTTTAAACCATCTCGGACATCCGGCAGCGCACGGCCCACGATCACGCTCATCGCGTAATCAAGGTATGAACGACGCATCTCGTCCTCAAGATTGACGTGCAGTAATTCGCGTGCGATGTCAGCCATGCGTCTCGCCGTAAAGAGCCAGTTTTTGACTGGATAATCTTAGCACGAACTGAGCCCTTTCCTGCGGTCATTTACACGTGAGGGCCCACGCTCTACCCAACTGAAGCTAGGGCAGCTTTAGCCGGCAAAGGCTATACTTCGGTTACGATTCACTCCTTAGCATCCAACACCATGAGCGACACATCAACCTCGGTCGATCCGGCCGAAATAGCCAAGTTTGACGCGCTAGCCAGCCGCTGGTGGGACCTTGCGGGTGAGTTCGCGCCACTGCATCAACTGAACCCGCTGCGCCTAGGCTACCTACTGCAGCAGACCACGATTAAGGGCGCGCGGGTGCTTGATGTCGGCTGCGGCGGTGGCATCTTGACCGAATCCCTTGCCCGCGAGGGTGCCGATGCATTAGGTATCGACCTTGCAGCGGCGGCTTTGGACGTCGCCCGTCTGCATGCCCTCGACCAAGGCGTCCGCGTTGCCTACCAGCGGATCGACGTCGCGGCACTCGCCAGCAGTCACGCGGGCCAATTCGACGTGGTCACCTGCATGGAAATGCTAGAACACGTGCCTGACCCCGCCCAAATCATCAATGCCCTCGCGCTGCTCGTGCGCCCCGGGGGAGATATTGTTGTATCCACCATCAACCGCAACCTGAAATCATTTTTGGTGGCCATCATTGGCGCCGAATATCTCACCCGTACCGTACCGCGCGGCACCCATGACTACGCGCGCTTTATCCGGCCATCCGAACTTGCCCGAGCGGCGCGCTCGGCGGGTTTAATCGTCCGTGATATCACCGGGGTTCATATCGATCCACTGACACGGCGCTTTAGCCTCTCGCGCTCAGTGGACGTGAATTATTTAATGCACCTCAGTCGCCCACGGACCAACATTCGCTAATGCCTCGGGGCGATCTACCGACGTGAACGGGAAGCATACGCCACCGCTTAGCACGGCCGCGCGCCATCAACGCTGGATGCTGCTCTTTGCCAGCTCCACCCGCGAAATACTCACGGCGCTGTACGCCATTGAGCATGAACTAGAACGTATCACACACGCAGGCCGCGACCATGGTGTCGCCCACATGAAGCTCAAGTGGTGGCATGAGGAAATCGACCGCTTAAGTCGCGGTACGCCTGCGCACCCTCTCACCCGCCGACTCTATACGGCCTTGGGTACGCACGTGGATTACTCTCGCCTGCACGAGCGCTTAGTAGCGGCGGAGTTACTCCTCAGCACTCAGACAAACAATCTGCTCACCACACCCCTGACACTCAATGCGTTTTTTTATCGTTTGCATGGCGCGTTCTTGCAAATTTTAACCGACGCACTTCTGCCGCTACAATTACCCACTCCCGTGAACTGCGCTGCACTGGACCGCGCAGCAGCTGTCACGGATCTCGGGGCAGCTTTAGGCAAAGCGATCGGCTGGTGCGACTACCTGTACACCACCCCAAGCCCCTCATTGGCAGGTGAACCACCGATTCCGCTGACTCACGCTGATGCGTACTCCGAGGCGCTCAAGCACCTGAGCACGGCAGATGCGTTATTAGAGGCATGGCCTGTAGGGACTAAAACGAGCCTCAGCGTGCTTGCCGCACTCACACGTGCGCGCGTACAACGCCTCAGCCGTGCACCCGACACACCTCTGAGGATTTTAAGCGAACTACTGACCGCCTGGGGCGCTACCCGGCGTGCCGCAAGGAGCGAATGAACTTGATTAGCCAGTTTGATGCCGCGACATTTAAGCCCACCCGAGATTTCTTAAGCCCGCGCGTGATCCTCGTCACAGGCAGCAGCAGCGGCATCGGTCGAGCTGTTGCCTTGGCGCTGGCGGCTGCTGGGGCCACGGTTGTACTCACAGGCCGCAATGCCAAACGACTCGAGGCGGTCTACGATGAGATACAGCGCCAGGGCAGCCCCACGCCCGCCTATCTACCGCTTGATCTGGAGCACGCCGTTGCGCAGGACTATGACGCACTCGTTGATGCAATAGGCACTGAGTTCGGCCGCCTTGATGGACTGCTCCACAATGCCTCAATTCTCGGTACCCGCTCGCCCATCGCGCATCACGATGTGCCGACCTGGTGCAAGACCTTACACGTCAACCTCACGGCAACGTTCGCACTCACACAAGTCTGTTTGCCACTACTGGAGGCGGCTCCCGATGGCAGTCTGTTGTTTACCACCAGCAGCGTGGGTCGGCAGGGTCGCGCGTATTGGGGTGGGTACGCGGTCTCAAAGGGTGGTACCGAAACACTCGTTCAGGTCCTTGCGCATGAATACGAAGGACAGCGACTGCGCGTGAATACCATCAATCCAGGCGCAGTGCGCACCGCGATGCGCGCGCTAGCCTATCCGGCCGAGGATGCAACCTTACTCACGAGCCCCGAGCAGATCACCGCGACCTACCTGTACCTGCTCGGCCCCGCGAGCGTGGGCGTGACGGGCCAGCGTTTTGACTGCCAGCCGCCGCGTTAGATGCACCCAGCGGCGCACCGGCGCGCGGCGGCCGCATACCGGGTGGCTTTAATCCCACCGCAACGTATAGCGCTGCGCGCTCTTCATGCGTCAGTTCACGGTGGCGACCGCGCGAAATCGCACGGTCCATGGTCACAGGACCAAAAGCGGTGCGCATGATGCGACTCACTTCGAGGCCGTTAGCCAGCAACAACTCGCGCAGATCACGGCCACGCGCACCGCGGGTATCAAACTCATACCAACGATTACGTCCCTCACCACCTGCTGCACGCACCGAGGCAATCTCAAATGGTCGCTCCAGTGCGGCCGCCGCCGGTATCAAGCCCTGCATCAGTTCTTCGGTCGGCTCTCCATTGACGCGAATGGCGTAGCTGAGCACTAAAGGCCCCGCACCAGCCCGACTCGCCGCCGCTCGCAAAGTCCCATCGGTAGTAAAGATCTCAAGCCCACCATCGGTCGGTGCGAGTGGCGACAAGGGCAGCCAGCGGCGCCCACGCACACTCGGTAGGCGCTCAACGGTCGCCGCTGCCGCACCATCCTCGCCCGTACCCCCGGTCTGCAATAGCTCACCCGGTGGTCGGTGGTAAATCAGGACGAGCTCTGCCGGCGCCGCACGTTCAAAACGCACTCGCCGACCGTCAATCGCAATGCGCTCACCCTCATCGACACTCTGGCCAATGGTTGCAGGCCGGTCATTGACCGTCACTCGCCCGGCCCGAATCCAGCTTTCGATATCCCGTCGGGACGCAATTCCCGCTGCGGCCAGTACTTTTTGTAGCCGCTCAGCCATGACTTACTCTTGCTCTGCAGTCATCTGCATGGTTTCAATAAGGAGAGGTTCTTGCACATCACTCGCTTCACGTGTGGGCGCAGCAGGTGCATCACTGAATTCCAGCTGCACACCGAGTGATTCGAAGTCGCGCAGTTGCGCAAGACTTGGCAGATCATCCAATGACCTTAGGTTGAAGTAGTCTAGAAAATCGCGGGTTGTGGCCAACAGTTCGGGCCGTCCTGGCACGTCGCGGTGACCGATCACTCGCACCCAGCTGCGCTCCAACAACGTTCGCACAATATTTGGGTTGACCTGCACACCGCGAATGTCCTCGATCTCACCACGCGTAATCGGCTGGCGATAGGCAATCAGCGCCAGCGTTTCTAGCAAGGCACGCGAATATTTTTGCGGACGCTCCTGCCACAAACGCGAGACGTGCAATGCAACCGTATCGCGCACTTGGATCCTAAAACCCGTGGCCACTTCCTTCAACTCAATACCGCGACCTACATAACTTTGTTCGAGTTCAGCCAAGGCCGCTTCAATCTCCGCAAGCGCGGGACGCTCGAACTCATCAAACAGCGCTAGCAACTGCTCGATATCAAGCGGCCGACCCGCCGCTAGCAGGGCCGCCTCAGCCACGTTTTTTATCATCTGCTGATCCATCGGCTCTCCAAACTCTCTTTAGGACGCGGTGATAACCGTATCGTCATTGGCAGCGATGTCCGCTACCCGCGGCACAGCTGCTCGCACGTGTAACGGCGCAAAAATATCTGCTTGCGTGATTTCAAGGAGACCTTCCCGTACCAACTCAAGCAGCGCGATGAAAGTGACTGTCACACCCATACGGCCTTCTTCAACTACAAACAGCGTCTCAAATGCCATAAAACCGCCACTTTGCAAGCGCACGATAATCTCACTCATACGCTGGCGCACCGATAAGCGCTCTCTTTGCACATGGTGACTCGCAAACATCGCGGCCCGCTGAATCACGTCCTTGAATGCCAGCAGCATCTCTTGCAAGGTCACGTCTGGCAACGCCAGAGTGATTTTTTTCTCAACCAACTCTGCACGCCCCACGAACACGTCCCGATCTAGCCGGGGTAGCTTATCGATATCTTCAGCGGCTTGTTTGTATCGCTCGTACTCCTGCAAGCGCCGCACGAGTTCCGCGCGCGGATCAAGCTCCTCCTCCCCCTCGCCGCTTGGCGCACGTGGCAGCAACATGCGCGATTTGATCTCAGCGAGCATCGCCGCCATCAACAAATACTCGCCCGCAAGCTCAAGTTCCAGCTCCTGCATCAAATCAATGTATTGCAGGTACTGGCGGGTAATCTCAGCAATCGGTATGTCTAGGACATTCAGATTCTGGCGCCGAATGAGATAGAGCAACAAGTCGAGTGGACCTTCAAAGGCCTCCAAAAAGACTTGCAAAGCCTGCGGCGGAATATACAAATCGCGCGGCGGCTCAGTCACGGGCTCGCCGTCAACCATTGCAAAGGGCATCTCGGTCTGACGCGTCGGCACTGGCACCAAAATCGCTGCCAACGGCGAACCACTCGCAGGTTCGGTCGCGACCGCAAGACTATCGATGTTCACTGTTTGCTTCGCATTGCTCAAAAAAGTAGCACCTTAACGGTAATTCAGACCCATGGCAGCACGCACTTCGTGCATGGTTGCACGCGCAGCATCCCGCGCTTTTTCGCAACCTTCCGCCAGAATACTACGCACCAAATCAGGATTGTCCTCATATTCTTTCGCTCGCAGACGGATCGACTCAACCTCGACCACAACCGCATCAATCAACGGCTTTTTGCACTCGATACAGCCTATGCCTGCTGATCGACAGCCATTTGTCACCCACTCTTGGGTCGCCGCAGAGGAATAAATCGCATGCAGATCAAACACTGGGCATTTTGCCGGATCACCCGGATCGGTACGCCGCACACGCGCAGGATCCGTCTGCATGGCCTTTAACTTGCGCGCAATCTCTGTCGGATCCTCGCGCAACCCCAGCGTGTTGCCGTAGGACTTAGACATCTTGCGTCCATCCAAGCCCGGTACTTTCGGAGTGGCCGTTAGGAGCACGTCCGGCTCCGGCAGAATGCTGCGCCCCGTGCCCTCGATAAAACCCTGCAAGCGTTCGCGGTCCGCAAGCGTCAGACGCCCATGACCATCGAGCAAGGCACGCGCCTGCTCAAGCGCAGTCTCATCGCCCGTCTCCTGGTACGCTTTACGCAATGCCAGATACAGCTCAGCGGTCTTAGACCCGAGGTTCTTGAGCGCTTTTTCGGCCTTAGCGACAAACTCAGGCTCTCGGCCGTACAAATGATTAAAACGCCGCGCAATCTCGCGGGTGATCTCCACATGAGCCACTTGGTCCTCGCCGACCGGCACAAAACTTGGCCGATACAGCAAAATATCTGCGCTTTGCAGCAAGGGATAACCTAAAAATCCATAAGTCGCGAGATCCTTTTCCTTCAGCTGCTCTTGCTGATCTTTGTAAGTCGGCACACGCTCGAGCCAACCTAAGGGGGTAATCATTGAGAGCAGTAAATGCAGCTCCGCGTGCTCCGGCACCTGGCTTTGAATGAAAATGGTTGCGGCCGCAGGATTTAGGCCCGCCCCTAACCAATCGATCACCATTTGAAAGGTGTTTGCTTCCAGATGCTCGGTGTCTTCGTAGCCGGTCGTCAGCGCATGCCAATCGGCGACGAAGAAATAGCAGTCATACTGATACTGCAGATCAAGCCAGTTCTTGAGTGCTCCATGGTAATTTCCGAGGTGCAAGGCGCCCGTGGGACGCATCCCAGAAAGCACCCGTGTATTGGCAGGCGACTGACTCACATAAAGCTCCGGTAGCTCAAGAAAATAGCTCTGCAATCCATAAACTGACGCGAGCCGCGATAGGTGCAAGTGACACGCCCGTGCGGTTCGACAGCATCAAAAGCGCAATCACAATCCAAAGACCATAGGGCTCAACGCGCGCAACGGCGTATGCTGCTCGGGCCGGCAAGACCCCCACGAGTACCCGCCCGCCGTCCAATGGTGGGATCGGCAGCAAATTAAAGACTGCCAGCAACACATTAAAGAACAGACCAATCTCGCCCATCGCAAGCAGCCAATCGCGTAGCGCTCCTGCCCCGAACCAGCCCGTCACCGCACACCCAGCGAGGATCGTCCATAGAATGGCCATTAGAATATTGGCGGCAGGACCTGCGATGGCGACCACCGCCATGTCGCGCCGTGGATGGCGAAAGTAGCGTGCATCCACGGGTACCGGCTTTGCCCATCCGAACAAAAACGGCGAGCCGATCGCAAACAACAACATGGGCAAAATGACCGTCCCGAACGGATCCACATGCTTTAAGGGGTTCAAGGACAAGCGTCCCAGCGACTGCGCCGTTGGGTCTCCAAACGCCCGCGCCACCCGCCCGTGCGCGACCTCGTGCAACGTAACGGCCAGCAGCACCGGAATTGCACCACTTGAAACTACCCGCAGGACTTGCTCGAAATCCATTGATATGACTACTTATTTTAGACTTGGCTTAACATGATTTAGCGCCGGCAAGAACCTGTTTTTACACGGCAAGCTTGACCCCTACCAGTATAGCGGCAGGCGCCGCCTTGCGGGCGCTATCCGCTAAAGCGGCTGATATCACCCTTCCCCTCGCGCACGACGAGCGGACCTGACCCCGACAGGTCAATGACGCTGGTCGGCTCAAGCCCGCAATTGCCGCCATCGAGGACCAAATCAACCCGCGCGCCTAAGCGTTCGTGGATTTCGGCGGCGTCCGTCAAAGGATAGTCATCCCCGGGTAACAACAACGTTGAACTCATTAGTGGCTCATTCAGCTCGGCAAGCAGCTGTAGCGGTACGACGTGATCTGGCACGCGGATTCCAATGGTACGCCGCTTGGCATTTTGCAGACGTCGGGGGACCTCATTGGTCGCGGCCAACAAAAACGTATAAGCACCCGGGGTACAGGCTTTTAACAATCGGTACTGCCAGTTCTCGACGCGCGCGTAGCGAGCGATTTCCGATAGGTCGCGGCAGACCAAGGTAAAGTGATGGTGCTTATCCACATCCCGCAGCGCAGCGATACGCTCCATGGCTGGCTTGTTACCCAGCGCGCAGCCAAGCGCGTAACAGGAGTCGGTGGGATAGACGATAACGCCCCCAGCACGGACAACATCGGCTGCGCGCTTCAATGAGCGCACTTCGGGATTCACCGGATGCAAGGTCAGCAATACGCCCATCCAAACACCCCACCAACAGCGAATCCGACTAAAAACGCGGCACCATCCTCGGCAGATACAGCCTTAGCGCGCCTTTGGGCTATCATACGCGGCCATTCACTCTGGTTTCACGGCATGCAGGCGCTTTTTGACCTTTTCCCCGTCGTAGCCTTTTTTATCGCCTTTAAGTTTGCGGATATCTATGTCGCGACCGGGGTGCTTATTGGCGCCACAGTGTTATTGATGCTGGTGCAGTGGTTTACGCAACGCCGCCTCAGCCCGATGCTACTGGTGTCCGCCGGCCTTGTATTGATCTTTGGTGGATTGACACTTTATTTTCACAATGACTTGTTCATCATGTGGAAACCAACGGTCCTGTACGTGCTGTTCGCCAGCGCGCTGTTACTGAGCCCTCGCTTTGGCAAACCACTGGTGCAGCGGATGCTTGAATCCAAACTAATGACCACGAAAGAGAACTGGCGCATCGCAAACCTGTCATGGGCTGTCTTTTTTCTCATCCTGGCGGTGGTTAATCTTGTCTTCGTTTACGGCTTTAGCCGCAGCACCTGGGTCATCTGGAAGCTCTGCACAGTGGGACTCGTGTTCGCATTCGCGATGATCCAAGGTACGTGGCTTGCAAAGCGTGCCGAGCCCGTGGAGTAAGCCCAGATGCTCTATGCAATCATAGGCCACTGCGCAAATCCGACCGCCGCACTTGCGCGACGTGCCGAGGTGCGACCAGCTCACTTGGCGCACGTCGAAGCGTTGCAAGCGGAGGGGCGGCTCATCATAGCCGGGCCCTTACCTGCCATTGACTCGCCGGAACCGGGTCCGGCAGGCTATACGGGCCTGCTGATCATTGCTGAATTTGAATCCTTGGCCGCGGCAGAGGCTTGGGCTGCCGCTGACCCCTACGTGAGCCACGGCGTCATGGATCAGGTAGAGGTAAAACCCTATATTCGAGTGCTACCATGAGCAACCGCGTGACCCGGATTGAGGAACTACTGAGGGCGCACTTTGTCGTTACAGAGCTCATCGTGCTTGATGACAGCGCCGCGCATGCAGGCCATGCAGGCAGTCAGGGCGGCGCTGGGCACTTTCGGGTGAGTATACGGTCAGAGGCATTTACAGGTCAGCGCATGCTGAGCCGACATCGAATGGTTTACAAGGCTTTAGAATCATTAATTCCGGACGATATTCATGCACTTAGCATCGAGGCACTGAGCCCCGTTGAGAGTGCGTCACTAGTTTGAGTACAGCTACATTAAAGAGGCATCCATGATCAAGAAGTTAGGTATCCCGGCGCTGGTCGCCATCGCAGCGATGAACGTCGCGGCATGCAACAAGGACGGAGACGCAGCAAAAGCTGTCGATAAGCCGGTGGCTACCGTCAATGGCAAGGCAATTCCACAGAGCGTGTTTGATGTTGTAGCCCAAGGCCAGACAAACAAAAAGCCTGAGGAGCTGACCGCCGAGCAGCGCAAGCAGGTGCTCGACCAGCTGGTCGACTTGTACGTGGTCGCCCAGCAAGCTGAGAAAGAGAAACTTGGTACCGATAGCGAGGTCACTGCGCGCCTCGAGTTCCAGCGCCTCAACACACTTGCATCAGCACTCGTGCAGAAGCAAATGAAAGGTAAAACACCAAGCGAAGCTGAAGTGCGCGCCGAATACGACCGTACAGTTGCGCAGTTACCAAAGCTTGAGTACCACGCTCGCCATATCCTCGTGAAAGAGGAAAAAGAAGCACAGGATGCAATCGCTGCGCTCAAGAAAGGAGCTAAGTTTGAGGATCTTGCGAAGAAGATTTCGATCGACGGCTCCAAGGCACAAGGCGGTGACCTGTCATGGTTTACGCCTGACCACATGGTCAAGCCATTTGCGGAAGCGCTTGAGCAACTGAAGAAAGGTGAGTACAGCCAAACTCCAGTAAAGAGTGAATTCGGCTGGCACGTGATTCTTCTTGAGGACACACGCCCGAACAACCCACCGGCATTCGAGACAGTGAAAGATCGCGTTGCACCAATGGTGCAACAGCGTCAGCTGAAAGAGTACGTAGAAGGACTGCGCAAGACAGCGACCGTTACAGGGCTGTAACAAACCCTAGTTCAAAGCTTTTGCTTTTGAATACTAAACCGCTGACTAATCCTCAGCGGTTTTTTTATTTATG
>Ga0136642_1000251_pt1 | contig 32055 bp, 29 predicted proteins | sample LowCatLa1302831Y_FD_115313 | JGI IMG/M metagenome (GOLD analysis project Ga0136642, IMG submission 115313) | Freshwater microbial communities from Lower Cathedral Lake, Yosemite National Park, California, USA - 13028-31Y | ecosystem: Environmental > Aquatic > Freshwater > Lake ... | reverse complement strand
CTCTTGCTAGCAAAATCCTCCAGAAGCGGTGCTTCGGCTCGACAGGGAGAACACCACGATGCCCAGACATTAACAACAGTTATTTTTCCACTTGTCGAATATTTACGTCCATCAAGTGTTTGTGCACTTAAATCTGGGGCAAGTTTGCGATCGGCTGGTTTAACAAAAATAGCAACACCGTCGCCTGATACAAATGCATTTTCATTTGGAGTCGAGATTCCTGCACCGGCACAAGCTGTGAGGAGTAATAATGGAAGAAGAGCTAGTAAGACCTTTACTTTTTTCATTTTTTTGGAAGAAGCGCTTTAGCGGGTTCTGAGTATGTCACTCCGGCAATCATCGCTTCATCATCGAAGTGAAAACTGGTAACTGAGGCCAAACTACATTCGCGTTTACGAGGGTCATGTAACAATCGCCGGCCTTCGACGGCAGAACGCAAAATCCAAATCGGCAACTGATGCGAGACGCAAAAGGCATCTTTTCCACTGGCTGCCTCGTGAGCTGAAAATATAGCTGCAAGCATTCGTTTGATTTGTTTTTCATATGGCTCGCCCCACGAAGGAATCCAAGGACGGGTTAAGTGCCTCCATGAACTTGGATGCCGCAAAACGCCACTTCCCATTTCAAATTTTTTGCCTTCAAAAATATTTGTTGCTTCAATCAAGCGATCATCAGTTGTTATCGCTAATCCTTGAACTTGCGCAAGCGGTGTTGCTGTTTCTTGAGCCCTCTGAAGTGGTGATGCGTGCACGGCTCCGACGTTAAATTGCTTTGACCATTCTGCAACAACCCCTGCCATTTCGTGGCCACGATCAGAAAGATGCCACCCTTGTTGTAATCCGTAGAGAATTTTTTCAGGGTTAAAAACCTCTCCGTGTCGAAGCACATGAACAGTTGAACCCATGAGACAAGCATAAAGGAGTGGATGGGGCGGGTATTCCGCCGTTAAATGGACCTCTCAATACAGTAAATAGATAGGCTTAGCTTTATGCCTCTTCAACCCAAGCGAGTGGCCTTCTTCGATATTGATAACACTCTGATTAGAGGTTCCTCTCTCTACTTCCTGAGTAAAGGCATGTATCAAAGAGGCTTCTTCAACAAGCGAGATATCTTCGCTTTTGTCCTCGCAAATTTACGCTACCAACTCGTTGGCGAGCGCAATGAGGCTGAGGTTGATCGAATTCAGGGTGCGGCACTTCGCGTCGTTAAAGGGCACAATGTAGAAGAACTTCTCGAGATGGGTAATGATGTTTACGATCGTTACGTTTCACCAGCGCTATGGCAAGGCACTTTAGAGCTTGCACAAGAACACCTATCGCGAGGTGAAGAAGTATGGCTCATCAGTGCTAGCCCCGTTGAAATAGCCAATCTCATTGCAAAGCGTCTTGGTTTCTCTGGCGCGCTCGGAACTCGTGCTGAAGAAATAAATGGTGAGTACACCGGTGAAATTATTGGCAAACTTCTTCACGGGAGTGAAAAAGCTCGAGCCATCAAATCACTAGCTAAAGAGAACAATATTGACCTGGTAAATTCATATGGGTATTCCGATAGTCACAACGATTTTCCGCTTCTTGAGGCTGTCGGAAAGCCTCGGGTAATTAATCCAGATGCGTTACTTCGAATCCGTGCGGCTAAAGACTCTTGGCCCATTTATGATTTCCGTCGCGGTCGTTGGTTTAAAATCATTATTGCTCCAATTATCAATCGTGCCGCAGCAATTGCAGGCGGGCTCAATCCAGCGCTCAAGAGGCGCAAGCACTAACAAACCGGGTAATGTAGGGCAGTTATGTCTAGCCCATCCTTTGCAGAAGAACTTCGCGGCCGCGGTGATAAATCACTAGCCGAACTCTTCGCTGCGCGCCCGGACTTACTCTCCCCTGTTCCATCAGATCTCTCGGCGCTGGCTGCTCGTGCCAATTCAATGCCTAGTCTTTTTCGTGCCCGCGATGTTCTGACCCAATGGCAGTTTGATGTGTTGACAGCAATGGCTCTTCTTTCCGAACCCTTCAGTGAAATTGAAGTACTTCAGATTGTTGGAAAAGAAGCCATAAAAACGATTGAGCTTTTATGGACGCGAGGGTTCACATATAAAGACGGTGAGAAATATCGGATACCTACAAATGTTCGAGCAGTTGTCGGAGAATTTCCTGCAGGGCTTGGACCCATTGCATCCGAGAAGATGAACCTCAAAGAATTAAAGAAAGCACCTGAAGGCGCGCTTCAATTACTTGAGCGCATGACATGGGGACCACCTCGAGGACAAGTTGCCGATGTCAAGAAAGCAAACGCAAATATTTCCTGGCTTCTTGAAAATAAATTTCTTGTCGCAGTCGATTCACAAAATGTTTTACTCCCACGGGAAGTTGGAATTCATCTTCGCGGTGGCAAAATATTCAAAGAGCTCATTCCACATCAGCCAATTCTCACGGGCACAAAGCGAATTCAAAAAAGTGTCGATCAGGCAGCTATTGCCAATATTTCAACCTTTATCCGTTGGGCTGAAGAACTGGCACATAACTGGTCGGATGAACCACCCACAGCACTTCGTTCTGGTGGCCTGGGCGTAAGAGACCTAAAGGCAACAGCTGAACACTTGGGTGTCACTGAGGAGTGCGCAGGATTTGTTGCCGAAATTCTTTATCTCGCCGGGCTAGTTGTCATTGATACCGATGATCAAATTCTTCCAACCGCATCTTTCGATGCTTGGCTAAGCCGTGAACCAGAAGAGCGTTGGCACAGTCTTGTCACTCTTTGGATGACTACTTCGCGGGTTGCTGGCTTGATTGGAAAAGGCGATGGCAAGAGCGTGGCAGCACTTGGACCAGAGCTTGATCGGTCGACAGTTGCGGCACTGCGAGCTCTAACGTTGTGCACGCTATCTGAAAATCTGGAAATAGATCCAGACGGTGAATCACTCTTAACACTTATTACGTGGCTCACTCCTACCCGTTCTAATCGGGAATATATCCAGTGGACACTGCGCGAAGCGGAATGGTTAGGGATTACAGGTCAAGGCGCACTCTCTACATTTGGCAAGGCACTTCTTGAAGATGAAGATCTCGGCGTGCAAGCCGCACTTCCGGAGCCTGTTGATCACATACTTATCCAAACTGATAACAGCGCAATCGCCCCAGGGCCACTCACAGTTGATTTAGCAAATTCCATCGGAACAATTGCTGATATTGAAAGCCGTGGCGGAGCGACAGTCTATCGGTTTAGTGAAAAGTCAATACGCCGAGGTCTCGATCATGGGCAAACCGGTGACATGATCAAAGAATTTCTTAAGAAGGTTTCAAAAACTCCGGTTCCACAACCTTTAGAATATTTAATTAATGATGTAGCAAAACGCCATGGAAGACTTCGTGTCGGAGTTAGTAGTTCTTATATTCGCTGCGAGGACGAAGGACTCATCCAACAAATTGTTCACGATAAACAACTTGAAGATATTCATATTCGCCGATTAGCGCCACAAGTTTTGATTTCAGATACTGATCTACACGACTTGGTAAATGCTCTTCGAGATGCTGGATACTTACCCGCAATCGAAAATGAAACTGGAATATTGGTTTCTGCTCCGGCTATTCGCCGCGCAAAATCAAGACCAAAGCCACCTCGTATTGTCGGTGACCCAACATCTCCAACTCCGGCCCTCATTATGGCGGCAGTAAAAGCACTGCGAGCTGGAGATAAAGCAACCGCAAATAAACCAAAAGCACTGCCACGCACAACGGCGAATGAAACTCTTGATATTTTGAATCAATACATAGAAGAACAGGCCAGCCTCACCATTGGCTACGCTGACAATAACGGCGGAGTAACTCAAAAGTTGATTGATCCAATTTCAATCTCGTTGGGCACTCTCGTTGCGCGTGATCATGGCACAGGAGAAGTCGCATACTTTCGAATCCCGCGCATTACTGGCGTCGCGCCAGCGGCAGAATAGGGCAGACTTACACCATGACATTTCTAGCCGAACTCCAAGAACTTGTAGAGTGCCAATCACCTACAGAAGACCTTGAAGCTTGCAACCGTGTCATTTCACTTGCAGCGCAGATCGTAAATCGCAATCTTGGAACACCTGCGGATCAAATGAGTGAAAATGGTCGTCCCGTTTTATGGTGGGGATCAAAAAATCCCAAGATTGTGCTTCTCACCCATTTAGATACCGTGTGGCCAACCGATTCATATTTACCACTGTGGAAAATTGATGGTGATAAAATTTTTGGTCCTGGAACCTTCGATATGAAGGCAGGCTTTTTGCAAGCCGTACACGCCCTCAAAAATATTGAAGGAGCTCACCAGCACGTAGCAATCATCGCGACTACTGATGAAGAAGTTGGAAGCCAGACTTCGCGAGCTTTGATTGAACGAGTTTCAAAGAGTGCTTCAGCCGTACTTGTATTTGAAGCATCACTTGATGGCAAAGTTAAAGTTGGCCGTAAAGGAACGTCGATGTACCAAATCACCGTTCATGGACGAGCATCACATGCCGGACTTGATCCTGAAAAGGGAATTAATGCAACGGTTGAAATTGCAAACATTGTCCTAAAGGTGACAGCCCTAGAGAACAAAGATTTTGGAACTACCGTTGTTCCCACAACTCTTCATTCAGGCACCGTAACAAACACGGTTCCGGCTCTTGCAAAACTTGATATTGATTCGCGCTCATTTACGATGGCCGAACTTCAACGCATCGATTCTGCGATAAAAGCACTTACTCCAGTTCATCCCAATGCTCGCATCGAAGTATCCGGTGGAATAAATCGCCCACCTTTAGAGTTAACATCAACAGCAGCTCTCTATGAAAGATTAGAGATGGTTGCGATGGAACTTGGAATGGCGCCAATCGGGAGCGCTTCAGTTGGAGGTGCCAGTGATGGCAACTTGGCTGCAGCTACGGGTGTCGAAGTTCTTGATGGCTTAGGTGCGGTAGGAGACGGAGCACACGCTCCACATGAACATATTCTGGCTTCATCCATCCCTGCACGAATTCAATTAACCGAGAGCTTTATTAAGGAACTTATCCGTGACTGATGGACCTCTGATTGTTCAGAGCGATAAGACACTTCTCCTCGATGTAGATCATCCACTTTCAGATGATTGCCGACGAGAAATTGCTCCATTCGCTGAACTTGAAAAATCGCCTGAGCACATGCACACCTATCGACTCACTTCGCTGGGTTTATGGAATGCTCGCGCAGCCGGGCATGATGCCGAAGCCGTCGTAAATACTCTCCTAAAATATTCTCGTTTTGCCGTTCCTCACGCACTACTCATCGATGTTGCAGACACAATGTCGCGCTATGGCCGCCTTCGTTTGGAATCTCACCCTGTACACGGCTTAGTGCTTGTTTCCAATGATCCAGCGGTGCTACGGGAAGTTACGAGAGGTAAAAAAATTGCGCCAATGCTTGGGCTCCCTTTGGATGAGGAAACAATCATTGTTCATCCCGGGCAACGCGGTTTTCTCAAGCAAGCGCTCCTCAAGCTTGGATGGCCAGCAGAAGATTTCGCAGGTTACGTTGATGGTGAAGCACACGATATTTCCCTTAATCAAGATGGTTGGACAATTCGGCGCTATCAAGAATTGGCAGCAGAAGGATTTTGGCACGGCGGATCTGGAGTTGTAGTACTTCCGTGCGGTGCAGGAAAAACAATTGTTGGTGCTGCTGCGATGGCTCATGCAAAGGCAACGACTTTAATCTTGGTAACAAATACTGTTGCAGCACGCCAATGGCGCGATGAATTACTCAAGAGAACTTCTCTACATGAAGATGAGATTGGTGAATATTCTGGCGCAAAAAAAGAAATTCGCCCAGTCACTATCGCTACCTATCAAGTTATGACAACACGAAAGCAAGGAATCTATGCACATCTAGATCTCTTTGATGCAATCGATTGGGGGCTCATTATTTATGATGAAGTCCACTTGCTCCCAGCACCTATTTTTCGTTTTACCGCCGATATTCAATCCCGCCGCCGTCTTGGATTAACCGCAACTCTTGTGCGCGAAGATGGCATGGAGGGTGAAGTCTTTTCACTCATTGGGCCAAAACGTTATGACGTTCCTTGGAAAGAAATTGAATCACAAGGTTACATAGCGCCAGCTGACTGTGTAGAAGTTCGGATCAATCTGACTGATGATGAACGCATGAGTTACGCAACTGCAGAGCAGGAGGATCGTTATCGCTTCTGTTCAACAACTAGGACAAAGCATGATGTTGCAGTCGCACTTGCAAAGAAACATTCCGATGAGCAAGTTCTTGTTATCGGTCAATACTTGGATCAACTCGATGCTCTTGGAGTAAGTTTAGATGCACCGGTAATTAAGGGCGACACTCCAATCAAAGAACGCGAAAGACTTTTTAATCTTTACAGGCAAGGTGAAATTAAATGTCTCGTCGTTTCAAAAGTTGCTAACTTCTCCATCGATCTCCCAGATGCAACAATCGCAATTCAAGTTTCTGGAACATTTGGTTCTCGCCAAGAAGAAGCACAACGCCTTGGTCGAATTCTTCGCCCAAAGTCTGATGGACGCGGCGCTCGTTTTTATTCACTAGTTGCCAGAGACACTGTTGATCAAGATTTTGCTCAAAATCGTCAGCGCTTCCTCGCCGAACAAGGTTATGCCTATCGGATTATTGACGCTGAAGAAGTGATCTCTTAAATCTTTCGGCATCAATTCGGAAGAAATCGTGGGGCTGCCCGTCGATATAAGTGACTGGCACTTGTTCGCCAAATTTTTGCTCAAGCTCAGGATGACCATCGATTAAAGCAACCTCTAACTCAAAGGGGTGCTCATTCTTTAACTCATTCTGCAGGTTTTCTAAGGTTTCTAGGGCAACATCGCACAGGTGACAACCGCTACGCGAATACAAGAGAACCTTGCTAATCCTATTGATGCTGCTCATGCGCAAAGCCTATAAGATTTCAACCATGCGCTCTTCGGCAAAGTTAGTGTCACCTCTCGCAATTATCGCGGCGCTGATTCTTTCATCCCTTGCCGCCATTACTGGAAGCTCCCCTGCGCAAGCACTCTCATTTGATTCAATCCCCGCTGGTTGGGCGTATACATACGCCGCTCCCAGAGTTTCTCATTCGGCATCAATTACCAAGGCTCCTATTCTCAATGAGAAACATGCTGCGGCCAAAAGTACTTTTATCGTTAATTACACTGGAGTTCCTGAAATTGAAATGCCTGCAATCCAAGCTGCGCTAGATGCGTGGTCAAGTGATTACACATCTGCAGTTCCCATTCATGTGGAGGCGTCCTTTACGCGACAGGGTTTTGGTGGAATTTTGGCATCAGCCACTCCTGCAAAATTTTTTCGTGGATTTAAAGGTGCGCCAGATCCAGATCTTTGGTATCCCTCTGCGATGGCAAACGCTCTAGCTGGAAAAGATTTAGATCCAGCAAATGCTGAAATTATTATCCATATTAATTCAACAATGGCAAACCAGTTCTATATCGGCACCGATGGTGGTTGTCCGACCAATCAATATGATCTGGAATCAATCCTGCTTCATGAAGTTGGACACGGTTTAGGTTTTCTATCAAATGATTCTTATGACACATTCTTTGGATATGGATCTATAGACCAACCGACTCCATTTGATGCCTATTCTCAACTACCCGACGGCCGCCGCCTTATGGATTTACCTTCACCATCTGTGGAGCTAGGTAAGGCACTTTCAGACACTTTAGTATGGTCTGGAAAGAATGGTGTCGCTGCCAATAATGGAATTAAGCCCAAGCTCTACACGCCGGCCACCTACCAGCAAGGCTCTTCCGTAAGTCATTTAGATGAAGCAACTTTTTCATCAAGTGGAGCAAATTCGGTGATGACTCCCAATCTTGGAGCAGGGGAAGTTTTTCATGAACCTGGTCCGTTAGCACTTGCAATAATGGCAGATATGTTTCTCAAGCCACCTGCTGGTGTTCCGACGGGAATCCCCACAGTTGTGCGAAATCTAAAGGCTTTGATCGGCGATAAGAGTGCAATTGTTACTTTTGATCCACCAACAAATTCTCGAACGTCTCAGGTTTCCTCTTATGCGGTTAAAGTTAATCAGACAGGCGTAATACTTAAGGGAACTACTAGTCCCATTGTTGTACCTGGGCTCAAAAACGGTAGTAACTACTCATTTTCAGTAACAGCTTCAAACGCACTTGGATCCTCTGACATTTCCACCACAAATATGATTTCACCACAAGCTGCTTGGAAATCATCGGTCATCGACACCGCTGACGCAAAGCACTTAGTAACCGGAACTTATCTGGGAAAACAATTTATTGCCTATAGTGATTCAAAAAATGGTGACCTTAAATTTTCCACACTCAATAGTACAAAATGGACTAAATCAATCGTCGATGGAAATTTTTCATCTGGCGGTAAAACTAAAGATGATGTCTCCGGGTATATATCAACGTGTATCGAAAAAAGTGGTAAGAGTGAAATTTTGCATCTTTTCTACGCAGACATTACTTCAAAGGATTTACGTCACGCCTCGTACAATGGCAAGACGTGGAGTTATGAAACAGTAGACGGTGACGGAACAGCTATCAACGATTATAAAGACCCGGTACGGGTGCGTACCTCGAGCGATGTGAGCGCATCAAGTGCATGTGCCTTCACTCCATCGGGATTGCAAGTTTTCTATCGCGATGAATCGCAGGGAATCTTGCTTGGGGCTTCGCTAGTAAGTGGAAAGTGGAACTACGAACTTGTTGATGGAGATAAAGCAACTGGTGGACGAACAACTGGAGATGTTGGCTTTCATCTTGCTACAAGTGCAATAGGAAAATCCGTATACGTCACATATGACTCCATACTGAGTGTCAATCAGGATAAAGCAGCAATTCGTGGTGAAGTTCGACAAGCAGTCCGGTCGACGATTTATCCCGAAGATTGGACTTACTCAACTCTCCAAGCAAGTGCCAGCGGTATCGCTGTAGCCGGATTCGATGTTTCCTCAACTGTGATATCCAATAAAATTTCAAATGCATGGTTCTCTGCGAGCGGAGTAGCAATCCCTAATGCAGATCAAATTCAATGGAGCACAAATTTGGGACTACCAAAAAATATTAGTCCTGATGCCTTTGGGGTTCCTTCATCTCCTATAGCAACAAATGGGAGCGCAATTTTATTTGGATGCAACGGCCGACTATGTGCAGTGACAACTTCGGATGAAACAATTTCACTTGTCTCTACTGGCGATTTCACAAACCCTGGTCAGGTAGCTTGGATAGTTATAGCAGGCAAACGATATGCCCTTGCCGGTGTATCAGGATCTCTTACGCTTTTTCAGAGTATCTAATTATTTAATGATCGCTAAGCTGTAACCAGCTGAATTTGAGAGAAGGGCGACTATCCCAAGACTTTTCTCCCAAGTGAAATCAAGTATCTGGCGAGAAGATAAGTAAGCAGCAACAACTGCCTTGGTATTCAGGTTGTATCTAATAAGAACATTTGAATTGGGTTTTGGCTTCCACGTTGGTAGCCCTTTAATCGCAGTTGAAGTTACAAAAGATTTCCATATCGAGAGTTTTGTTTTCACATCTTTAGTGGCGACAATTGTGCTATTTTTTACAGACGCAATGACTGGTGATTCAAAAGTTCCATCCGCCCCCAGGGATATGGTGAAGTGATCTGAAGGCTGCGAGGCAATTACTCCATTGACTGTGATAATTCCGGATTTCACAGATATTCCTTGTGGCAAAATTACATTATTCATGGTTGTGAAATAACTTTTAAGTAGCACACCCTTTGTGCTTACCTTCCAAAGATCTAGCTGCGTGAGAGCCGCAATCGCTGTAGTGGTTTCGGGTGTGACTCCAGACGGGTTAAGAGCTCCGGGTGGAATCAACGCTACAGATTGTGTTTCAGGTAGTTGTGCGCTGGCCCCGGCAACCCAATAATTTCCAGCTATATCTTTTATTGCCGTTGTAACAATGTCATCACTTGTTCCTCCAAGACGAAGGCTCCAATCAATCCTTAAGCCTGTTTTATCAAATGATGTTAAAAATCCATCGCCAGCGCTAGTTCCAGCAACAACTATTGAAGTTGGTGAAACTATAAGAGTACTTACTTGATCATTGGGATCAGCTGAAAGTGGAATAACTGTGGCTGGTTTCAATGACTGCATCTTTACTGCGGTAGCGCCAGTGGACGCGAAGGGAATGAGAGTGAGAATCAGGGAGAGTGCGAGAGCCTTTCTCACGCCAGTTCCTGTGATCGCTTGGCCGAAGCAGCCATTGCTTCTTCGACCATTTTTGCTAAACCTTTTTCTTCAAAAGTTGTAAGAGCTGCGAAAGTTGTCCCGTTCGGACTTGTGACATTCTCGCGTAATTCACGTGCCGACTTTCCAGATTCTTGAAGCATTCCAGCCGCACCTGCGATTGTTTGAATTGCCAGTTTTGAGGCAACTTCTTCGGAAAGTCCAAGCTTCATGCCACTTTCAACCATGGCCTCAACAAAAGCAAAAAAGTAGGCTGGCCCAGATCCGCTCATTGCAGTAACGGCAGACTGCAAAGATTCAGGTACTTCTACAACGATGCCACTGGTAGCCAAGAAATTGGTAACAAATTCTGATTGGGTTGGTGAAACGTTTTCACCAAATGAGATACCAGCTGCGCCTTTCCCGATAAATGTTGGCGTATTTGGCATTACTCTGATGACGCCTATCGACGGTCCGACAATTGCTTGAATACCGCCAATCGTTTTGCCAGCAGCCACGGAAACAAGGACTGAGCCTGCTTTGAGATCATTTTTAATCTCTTCGCACATCCCAGCAATATCCTTTGGCTTTACGCAAAGCAGAACGAGATCGGCCTGAGCAACCTCTTTAACGGTTCGTTGCGAAACCCCATATTTACCCGAGATATAGGAAGCTCTCTCTTCACTTCTTTGCGCAAAAATAATTTCATCGGGGCGAGTGCCAGATTGCAGCAGACCGGCAAGCAGGGCTTCACCCATATTACCCACACCAATAATCCCGACTCCCATGGGCGTACTCTATCAATCTGGTTAAAGCTTCTTGGATGTGCTTTATTCCTCGTTTGCCTCTACCCTTTCACACTATGCCTGAGTTAAATCCGCACTTTGCTCGTGATTGGGTTGAATTCTCAAACCCAGAACAACCAGAAGATCTCTTTCGCTGTGATCTGACTTGGCTCACTTCTTACTGGAATTGTATTTATGGAAATGGTTGCTGTGGCATCGATGAAGACAAGCCCGATGCTGGGTGTTGTTCTGATGGCGCGTACTACTCAGATAGCGATGATGAGGCACGCACTTTAAAAGTCGCCGAACGTCTCACTCCAGAAATGTGGCAGTTCTATGATGAGGCTCGCCCAAAGAAAAGCGGTAAGGCACTCAATATTTCTGAAGTCGGATTAGATAAAGATCGTAAAACTCGAATGGTCAAAGATTCTTGCATTTTCCTTAACCGTAAAGGATATTCGGCGCCAGGTTTTACTGGAGACTTTGGTTGCGTTCTCCATCATCTTGCACAAAAGGAAGAAATCCACTTTGTTGAAACCAAACCTGATGTATGTTGGCAATTACCGATTCGTAGAAGTTTTGAAACTCGCGAATTTGGCGAACGCGAAATTAATATCACTGTTATAGGTGAATACGAAAGACTGGCTTGGGGCGACGGAGGAGCTGACTTTAATTGGTATTGCACCGGAAATACTGAGGCGCACAATGGAGCCGAACCAGTCTACATTTCAAATCGCACAGAGCTCACGGCGATGATGGGCGAAGAGGCTTATGCAATTCTTGCCCAACACTGCGATAACCGCATGGAAATTCTTAAAAACTTCAAAAAGAAGTCCCTTCCTCTACTCGCCGTTCACCCCGCGACTGCCGCAGCCAAGGGTTAGTGTTGAGCTAGGCTCCTCACATGGCCAAAGCTTCTATCCCTAAAGATCCATTCCGCTGCGTGGAATGTGGTTGGACTGCTAATAAGTGGGTCGGCCGGTGCGGTGAATGCCAAGCATGGGGCACTGTTGAAGAAGTAGCTGCGCCAAAGAAACTTTCACTCGTCGCAGGAACTGTGACAGCTGCTGCACGTCCGATTGGTGAAGTAAGTTTAGAAAAAGCAACTGCACGCTCTTCTGGAGTCAGTGAGCTTGATCGAGTATTAGGTGGCGGCCTTGTCCCCGGTGCTGCAATTCTTCTCGCCGGTGAACCAGGCGTAGGTAAATCCACTCTTCTTCTCTCTGTTGCATCAGAAAGTGCGCGCTCTGGAATTACATCGCTATATATATCCGGTGAGGAATCTGCATCGCAGGTACGACTTCGGGCAGAGCGCCTTAATGCAATCGATTCAAATCTATGGCTTGCGGCTGAAAATGAACTTGGCTCGGTTATTGCTCATGTTGATCAAGTAAAGCCTGAGCTACTTATTATCGACTCAATTCAAACTATTGTAAGTTCGGCAGTCGATGGAGCTCCCGGAGGAGTAACTCAGGTCCGCGAAATCGCAGCTTCGCTCATTCGAATTGCAAAAGACCGAAATATCACCGTTGTGCTAGTCGGACATGTAACGAAAGATGGATCAATTGCAGGTCCCCGATTGCTGGAGCACCTAGTTGATGTTGTTCTTAATTTTGAGGGAGAGCGTCATTCACGTCTTCGTTTAATTCGCGCAATCAAAAACCGCTTTGGCGCATCTGATGAAGTTGGCTGTTTTGACATGAATGAACAAGGCATCACCAGCCTTACTGATCCCACTGGACTCTTCACTACGCGCCACAGCGAACCAGTCCCTGGAACATGTGTCACTGTGGCACTTGAAGGTCGACGCCCGTTACTGGCTGAAATTCAAGCTCTAGTCGGTGTCCCCGCATCTGAATTTGGAAACGCTCGCCGTGTTACATCGGGTTTGGATAATGCCCGTACAGCAATGACTCTGGCAGTTTTAGAACTGAGGGCTGGTGTTCGCCTTTCTGGTCGCGAGATTTACGTAGCAACTGTTGGCGGAATGAAAATGAATGAGCCCTCAGCTGATTTAGCTGTGGCGTTATCTGTTGCATCGGCTGCAAAAGGGCTCGCGCTTCCGGCAGATTTAGTTGCAATCGGTGAAGTTGGATTAGCTGGTGAAATTAGAAAAGTAAATGGCGCACTTCAACGGATACAAGAGGCAGCGCGTCTTGGCTTCAAACGGGCGCTGGTACCTATTGGCTCAGATTTAAAAGTTCCGGGAATTGAAATTATGGAAGTTGGGCGTATCGAACAAGCAATTAGTCGTGTAAAAATCGGTTAGCTGTGAAGCACTCCCTCATCCTTGATTGGTTTGATCAGAATCAACGCGATCTTCCTTGGCGTAAAACAAATCCATGGGGAATCATGGTGAGTGAATTTATGTTGCAGCAGACTCCAGTAGTAAGAGTTCTACCCAAGTGGATGGAATGGATGGAGCGTTGGCCTGATCCGGCATCTCTCGCCTGCGCAAAAAAGTCAGATGTAATTGCGGCCTGGGGTCGCTTGGGATATCCACGACGTGCTCTTCGCCTCTACGAAGCAGCAAAAGTCATTTCGACTACTTATCACAACAAAGTACCTCGTGAAATTGAAGCTCTTCGCTCGCTACCCGGTATCGGTGATTACACAGCAGCTGCTATTGCAGCATTTGCGTATGGTGATTCAACCCTTGTACTCGATATAAATATTCGCAGATTCTTCTCTCGCGTTTATGACGGCGTTCAAACTCCTTCATCCGCCCCTTCACAATATGAGCGAAAGCTTCGCACGCAATTGATTCCTAGTGATGGTGCAAAATGGGCAGCTGCAACAATGGAGTTTGGAGCACTTATCTGTACCTCACGCACGCCCCTTTGCGAGCAGTGCCCTGTTAAACGCTCGTGCGCTTGGCGATCAGCTGGATATCCAAAATCGGAAGCGAAAAGTAAAACTCAGGAGTGGAACGGTACCGATCGAAAATGCCGGGGAACTGTTGTTCAAGCGTTAAGAGATAATTCAAAATTGAGCGCAATTGCACTTAAAAAATTGTGGGATAACGATGAGCAGATTGAAAAAGCGTTAGAAACACTTCTTGCCGATGGCCTCATTGAGGCTACCGGCAAGCGTTTCAAACTTGCAGATTAGTTAGTGGCAGGTTGGCCAGCAAGATCTCCAGGAGTGTCTGGTGCCTGTGATTTAGGGACACCTTTGAATGTAAATACTTCTTTCTCATCCACAGTTTCAACATCCACGAGTGTTATTTCACCTGGCTTTACATCACCAAACAAAATTTTCTCAGAGAGAACATCTTCAATTTCGCGTTGAATGGTACGACGCAAAGGACGAGCTCCAAGAAGTGGGTCATATCCGCGCTTAGCGAGCAAGGCCTTTGCACTTGGAGTGAGTTCAATTCCCATATCTTTTGCCTTCAAGCGCTCATCTAGATTTTGAATCATCAAATCAACAATCTGGACGATTTCTTCTTCAGACAACTGGTGGAACACGACAATATCATCGATACGGTTGAGGAATTCAGGACGGAAGTGAGTCTTGAGTTCATCACTTACCTTGGCCTTCATCCGCTCGTAGTTGCCAATGACATCAGATGAATTGTGGAAACCAAGTCCCAAACTCTTTGAAATGTCACGAGTACCAAGGTTAGTTGTCATGATGATTATGGTGTTCTTGAAATCAACAACACGACCTTGTGAATCCGTTAGTCGACCATCCTCCAAAACCTGTAACAAGGAATTGAAAATATCTGGATGAGCCTTCTCAACTTCATCGAATAGCACTACAGAGAAAGGCTTACGGCGAACTTTTTCAGTGAGCTGTCCACCTTCGTCATAACCAACATAGCCTGGAGGAGCTCCAAAGAGGCGTGAGGCCGTGTGCTTCTCGGAATATTCAGACATATCAAGTTGAATTAACGCATCAGCACTTCCAAAGAGGAATTGCGCGAGCGTGCGTGAAAGTTCAGTTTTACCAACACCAGATGGGCCAGCAAAAATAAATGAGCCACCAGGACGCTTTGGATCTTTAAGACCTGCACGTGTGCGGCGAATTGCTTGGGACAAAGCTTTGATGGCTTGGTCTTGGCCAATCACGCGGCGGTGCAACTCTTCTTCCATACGAAGCAGGCGAGCTGTCTCTTCTTCGGTCAATTTGAATACTGGAATTCCAGTTGCTGTTGAGAGCACTTCTGCAATCAACTCCTCATCTACGACTGATGCAACGTCAAGATCGCCATCTCTCCAATTTTTCTCACGATCTGCTTTTTCTGCGAGGAGATTCTTCTCTTTGTCGCGAAGTGAAGCGGCACGTTCAAAATCTTGGCCATCAATAGCTGACTCTTTTTCCTTACGAGCTTCAGCAATTCGATCATCGTATTCACGAAGTTCTGGTGGCGCTGTCATACGACGAATACGAAGCCGTGAACCCGCCTCATCAATAAGGTCAATTGCCTTATCGGGAAGGAAACGATCTGAAACATAACGATCAGCTAGCGTCGCAGCAGCAACGATTGCATCATCAGTAATTGAAACTTTGTGGTGAGTTTCGTAGCGATCACGAAGGCCCTTGAGAATTTCAATGGCATGTGCCAGTGAAGGTTCAGCAACCTGAATTGGCTGGAATCTGCGCTCAAGAGCAGCATCTTTCTCAAGATGCTTACGATATTCATCAAGAGTGGTTGCGCCAATTGTCTGGAGTTCTCCTCGGGCAAGCATTGGCTTCAGGATGCTTGCTGCATCAATCGCACCTTCTGCAGCGCCAGCGCCAACGAGTGTGTGAATCTCGTCAATAAATAGAACTATGTCTCCACGCGTACGAATCTCTTTCAAGACTTTCTTCAAACGCTCTTCAAAGTCACCGCGGTATCGGCTACCAGCTACGAGAGCGCCAAGATCAAGTGAGTAAACCTGCTTATCGCGAAGAGTCTCAGGGATATCTCCTTTAACAATTGCTTGAGCAAGTCCTTCAACGATTGCTGTCTTACCAACGCCAGGCTCTCCGATGAGAACTGGGTTGTTCTTTGTGCGACGTGAAAGAACTTGCATCACGCGTTCAATTTCTTTTTCTCGACCAATTACTGGATCAAGCTTTCCTTCACGTGCTGCTTGTGTGAGGTTGCGACCAAATTGATCAAGCACTAATGATGTGGATGGCGTTCCTTCTGCAGGTCCATTTGTTGGGGCAGCTTCTTTGCCTTGGTATCCAGAAAGAAGTTGGATAACTTGTTGGCGAACGCGATTGAGATCGGCGCCGAGCTTGACAAGAACTTGTGCTGCTACGCCTTCACCCTCGCGAATGAGCCCAAGGAGGATATGTTCTGTTCCGATGTAATTGTGCCCAAGTTGCAGAGCTTCGCGCAGTGATAGTTCAAGAACTTTTTTAGCGCGAGGTGTAAATGGAATGTGGCCTGAGGGTGCTTGTTGCCCTTGACCAATAATTTCTTCAACCTGTGCGCGGACACCTTCGAGAGAAATGTTGAGTGCTTCCAGGCCCTTTGCAGCGACGCCTTCACCTTCATGAATCAGTCCAAGAAGGATATGTTCAGTACCGATGTAATTGTGGTTGAGCATGCGTGCTTCTTCTTGAGCCAGCACGACAACTCGACGGGCTCGATCGGTAAAGCGCTCGAACATGTAGCCACCTCTTTCATTTCCGACAGCGAATCTTGTACTTCTTGAAACTCTCGCACTAGCCTACCTAGTACGCAGGATGGGCCGCACCTTGGATAACCAGCAAAAGGGCCGGCTTATGCCCGAAAACGGGTTAAAACTAGAGAATTTTCAGCATTCGAGTGTTGCCGAGGGTGTTTGGCTTCACACTCTCGAGGTCCAAGAACTCGGCCACACCGGCATCGTAGGAGCGCAGCAATTGTTGATAGACCTCCGGTTCGACCGGGGTTCCTTCAATAACCTGAAAACCGTGTTTCCCAAAAAATTCAGTCTGGAAGGTCAGACAAAAAATTCGCTCAACTCCCAGGCTTTTAGCACGATCCACTATTGATTCCATGAGTTGGTGGCCAATTCCAGATTTATGCAATCTCTCAACTACCGCAACAGTGCGAACCTCTGCGAGGTCTTCCCACAAAATATGTAGCGCTGCACATCCCACAACTTCATCTCCATCAAGTGCCACAACAAATTCCTGAACACTCTCAAAAAGTGTGACTGTTTCTTTTTCGAGCATTCTTCCGGGAGCCGCATATGTATCAATTATTTTGCGAATCTGCTTAACATCACTTGTGCGTGCTGGGCGTATGACAACTGACATTGGAATTAATTCTCTTCTGGTTTTACAAGCGGGAAGAGGATTGTTTCACGGATGCCAAGTCCAGTGAGCGCCATAAGCAAACGATCCACACCCATGCCCATGCCGCCCATTGGAGGCATGGCATATTCCATAGCTCGAAGGAAATCTTCATCTAAAGGCATTGCTTCTACATCGCCCTTAGCGCCGAGCGATGCTTGCTCGACAAGTCGTTCACGCTGAATCACTGGATCAATAAGCTCTGAATATCCAGTTGCTAATTCAAACCCCTGTACGTATAAATCCCATTTTTCGACTAACCCTGGAATATCACGGTGCCCACGAACGAGTGGGGATGTATCAACTGGAAATCCTCGAACAAAAATTGGCTCAACGAGTTTGCCTTCAGTGACATGCTCAAAAATTTCTTCAGCAAGTTTCCCGGTGATCCACTTTGGATCAATCTTTATTCCAAGTTTCACAGCAATCTTCTTGAGATCCTCCAACGAAGTCTGTGGCGTTACTTTTTCGCCCACTCCTTCTGAAATTAAGTCATAAAGATTTGCTTCACGCCAAGTGCCCCCTAGATCAAAAGTCGAACCGTCTTGGTGGGTTACTTTGTGAGTCCCGTAAACAGCCATTGCCGCTTCTTGTACGAGACCACGAGTGAGATCAGCCATTGTGTCCCAATCACCGTATGCCTGATAACACTCAATCATGGCAAATTCTGGGGAGTGACTTGAATCGGCGCCTTCATTACGAAAATTTCTATTAATTTCAAAGACGCGCTCTAATCCACCTACAACACATCGCTTTAAAAATAGTTCGGGGGCAATTCGAAGAAAGAGATCCATATCGTAGGCATTGCTGAAAGTTTTGAATGGGCGTGCGGCTGCCCCGCCGTGCATCACTTGCAGCATTGGAGTTTCAACTTCAAGATAATCGCGTGCATTAAAAGACTCGCGCAGTTGACGCATTATTGCTGGGCGAAGTCGAGCATTGGTACGTGCTTCGGGGCGAACTATTAGATCTACATAACGCATGCGCACGCGAGTTTCCTCTGACAGTGGCTTGTGTTCAACTGGAAGTGGGCGTAATGATTTTGCCGCAAGAACATAGGAATGAGCCAGAATTGAAAGCTCACCGCGCTTTGATGTAATAACTTCACCTGTTACAGAGACGATGTCGCCTAAATCTATTTCTGATTTCCAAAGCGTTAATTGATCTTCGCCAACTTTATCTAAAGAGAGCATCGCTTGTAGTTCTGTGCCATCGCCTTCACGCAAGGTTGCAAAACAAAGTTTTCCGGTGTCGCGCTTGAAAATTACACGGCCGCTAACACTTTCAATAACACCAGTTGATACATCAATATCTAATCCTTGGTGGCTCTCGCGAATCTGCGCAAGAGAGGCGGTCCGAGGGACGGCGACAGGGTAAGCCTCACCACCTCGAGCAACAATCGATGCGCGCTTTTCGCGACGAATTCGAAGTTGTTCGGGTAGGTCATCCTCTGGAATTTGGCTCATAATGGCGTGATTCTACCTGTTAGTTATTACGCTCGTGAATTAAACGTAGACCGATAAGAGTCAAATCTGGCTCATGAAAATCAATATATTCAGCTACGCCCATCACAAGTGGCGCTAATCCTCCCGTTGCAATTACCGTCACTTCACCTGTTTCTGGATAAAGCTCGTCTAATTCTTCAATAATGCGACTTACCAAGCCATCAACTTGCCCAGCAAAACCATAGATAGTTCCTGATTGCAAAGCTTCAACGGTGTTCTTTCCAATTACCGATTTGGGTTTTACTAATTCAACTTTCCGCAATTGGGCTGCTCGCGCCGCTAAAGCATCAACCGAGATTTCAATCCCGGGTGCAAGTGCGCCACCAAGAAATTCTCCTTTAGGAGAAACCACATCTAAATTAGTCGAAGTTCCAAAGTCAACAACAATGCAAGGCCCTGATTGATCCGAGGCGTAAAGCGTGTGTGCCGCCAGAGTATTAACGATTCGGTCGGCGCCAATTTCTTTAGGATTATCGACAAGTAGTGGAACACCAGTTTTTACTCCTGGCTCAATAATTGTTGTTGGTATGTCTAAGAAATATCGGGAAATCATTGATCGGATTTCGCGCAGTACAGCTGGAACTGTCGAACAAACAGCGAGGCCAGTGATTTCAAAACCTTCGATGAGAGATTTGTACTGTAGCCATAGTTCATCAGCAGTATCACGAGGGTCAGTCTTCACTCGCCATGAATGAGCAAGCACCTCGCCATCAAATACTCCTAGAACGGTATTTGTATTTCCAACGTCAATGGCAAGTAGCATTACTTATCCTTCCTGCTCTATAAAATCTAAGCCGATATCCATCACGGGGGCTGAATGTGTTAGTGCGCCAACAGCAAGGTAATCAACTCCAGTGGATGCATACGCCTTAGCATTATCAATTGTGAGACCACCAGATGCCTCAAGTTTCGTCTTCCCCCCTGCAATATCTACCGCAGCGCGAGTTTCTTCTACTGACATGTTGTCGAGAAGAATTAGGTCAGCTCCCGCATTAATTGCATCTTGTAATTGTTCTAAGGTATCAACTTCAACTTCAACAGATGTTTGAGGGTACTTTTCTCGCACAGCTTTAAATGCAGCAGTGACTCCACCTGCGGCAACAACGTGGTTATCTTTAATCAAAGCTGCATCTGAAAGCGACATTCGATGATTTACGCCTCCGCCCATGCGAACGGCAAACTTCTCTAGCTCGCGTAATAGCGGAGTTGTTTTGCGCGTATCTCGAATCTTCGTCGATGTATTAGCTATTTCGTTGACCCAACGCTCTGTCAGTGATGCTATTCCAGAGAGGCGACCTAGGAAATTGAGGGCTGTTCTCTCAGCTAAAAGAAGTTTTCGTGTATTTCCAGTCGCTTTCAAAATAACTTGGCCTACTTCGACCCGGTGACCATCCGGTGTGAGAACTTGGTAATCAGTAATTCCGCACACTTCCAATACTGCAGCGGCAACTACAACACCGGCAACTTGGCCTGACTTTCTGGCGCGAAATTCTCCGATACTCACTTTTTCCTCTGGAATTGTGGAAAGAGAGGTCAGGTCGACTCCACCATCAAGATCCTCTTCAATAGTGCGACGAGCTAAATCCTCAACAGATTCTGCGTCAAGATTAAAACTCTTGATTTTCTGTGTTAGCGCATCACTCAACATTAGTTATTTACCTCTATTTCCGACGTGTTCCACTTCGCATCAACACCAAAGCGTTGAACAATTCTTTTCTTCCATAGTGTTGAAGTATCAGGGAAATCGCTTCTCCAATGAGATCCACGGCTTTCTGTACGTAAAATCGCGCTGCGCACAATCGCGACTGCTAGCAAATATAGATTAGAAACTTCCCAAGCTTCAATACATGGTTGGGTCGAACGGCGCTTACCAAGTACCTCTAATTGTGCGAGAGTTTCTTTCAGTGAAGTTTCAGAACGCAATACTCCTGCACCTTCGGTCATAGAAAGTTGAAGGGATAATCGAACTGCCGGATCAATAAGTAGCTTCTCTTCTTTGCGTTCGACGGGATTTCCTTGTGGTGGCAAATCCTTTGCAATGTCTTCAGCAATTGCTGCTCCAAAAACTAAACCTTCTAAAAGTGAATTTGAAGCAAGGCGATTTGCTCCATGAGCCCCAGTGCAGGCCGTTTCACCGCATGCATACAGCCCTGGAACTGTCGTGCGTCCGTTTAAATCCACAAGAACCCCTCCAGATGCATAATGAGAAGCTGGTGCCACGGGGATTAATTGAACTCGTGGATCAATGCCATTCTCAATACATGATTGGAAAATCGTCGGAAAGCGTTCAGGAAAATCATGAATATGAGTTGCATCAAGCCACACGTGTGGAACATTTGCGCTCTTCATTTGATTAAAAATTTCTTTTGAAACAATATCTCTTGGTGCTAACTCGGCTAGTTCGTGCTTTCCTAACATAAATCTTTCGCCCTTGTGATTGAGTAGAAGCGCACCTTCTCCTCGCACAGCCTCGCTAATCAACGGTTGTTGTCCTTCTTTGCCTGCTGGGTTATCTCGCCATAAAACTGTTGGGTGGAACTGAATAAATTCAACATCCGCAACGGCTGCTCCTGCGCGTAACGCCATTGCCACACCGTCTCCAGTTGAAACTGAGGGATTTGTTGTTTGTGAATAAACCTGTCCGAGTCCACCTGTTGCAATTACAACGGCGCGAGCCAACGCCTGTCCAACTCCATCCCAGCTTCCTTCTCCGATAACGTGGACGCTCACTCCGCAAACGCGACCTGTTTCATCTTCAAGGGCGTCAATTACAAGTGCGTGTTCAATAACCTCTATCCCTAAATCATTATTTACTGCTGCTAGTAGCGCCCGTGAAACTTCCGCACCTGTTGCATCTCCACCAGCATGAAGAATGCGATTGCGGTGATGGCCACCTTCACGCGTAAGATCAATTTCACCGGAATCTGCTTTATCAAATACTGCGCCACGAGCAATTAATTTTCTAACTGCTTCTGGGCCTTTTGTAACCAGCACATTGACAGCCTCAGCATCACAGAGCCCGGCTCCAGCAATCAATGTATCTTTTTTATGTTGATCAGGTGAATCTCCCGGACCCAGCGCAGCAGCAATTCCGCCTTGTGCCCACTTGGTCGATCCTTCATCAATATTTGCTTTTGTAACAAGTAAGACAGATAAATTTGCAGAGCGAAGATTCAACGCAGTTGTTAATCCTGCAACACCAGAGCCAATGACGATGACATCGGCTTTGACAGTCCAACCCGGATTGGCAGCAAGTAGTTTCATGCGAAATTTTTCACTTACTTCTCACTTGCTTTTCTCTAATACCTGGCGCACTCATAGACATATTGTCGAGCAAGCGCACCCCATTCACCCAACCGGCAACCAGCGCTCGACCTTTTCGAGCACTTGTCGCTGGTTCAAAGTTGTCGTCGTTGATGATTTCGGCGTAATCAAGCTTGAATCCAGGCTCTGAGGCCAAGACATCGTGGAGTCGATCTCGGGCCGAATCAATGGAACGTTCGACTGTTGCCTGACGAAGAGCTCGAGAAATTACCCTGGCAGTTTTACGGTCATCTTTGCTCAGACGAACATTTCGCGAAGAAAGTGCCACGCCATCCACATCTCGAATGAGTGGTGCTCCAATAATTTCAATAGGAATTCCCGAAGCCTTAACCCATTTCTTAATGATGAAAAGTTGCTGAAAATCCTTCTCGCCAAAAATTGCCCACTGCGGTTGGACATGGCGAAATAAACGATCCACAACAGTTAAGACGCCGTCGAAATGACCTTCTCTTCCGGCACCTTCATACATTTTTCCCAGTGCTCCCGAACTTATTTTTTCGACAGCTCCTGGATAAATTTCCTCAACTGTGGGGGTCCAAATTTCTGTTGCACCAGCCCCGCGCGCTTGAAGAGCATCACCATCGATATCTCGGGGATATGTTGCAAGGTCTTTTGGATTTTCAAACTGAAGGGGATTAACAAAAAAACTTACGACTATATTTGATGAATAATTTTTGGCTAGCTCAATAAGCGATAAGTGCCCAGCATGAAGAGAACCCATGGTGGGTACAAAGACTTTCGAATCACTCATTTAATGCTCCAGTCCTTTCAGGTACCGGGCCAAGAAGAAAATTCTACTCCTGCGAGTCGAGCGCTGACAAAAGTTCTTTTATCCAACCTTTACCGGGGATCTGCGCTTCGGGATCAATCTCAAGCCACGGTTGCAGGACGAATGCACGTTCATGGGCGCGGGGATGGGGCAGGGTCAAAAATTCATTTTCTTGCTCAATGTCTTCGGCTGTGATGAGGTCCAAATCAAGCGTGCGTGCACCCCATCTAATTTCACGGGTTCGACCAGCAGCGCTTTCTATTTTTTGAAGTTCGGTGAGTAAAAGTTCAGGGGTTAAATAAGATGAGGCAATAAGAACTGCATTCAAGTAATCTGGTTGTTCTGGTCCACCAACAGGATCAGTTTCATAAAAGGAAGACACTGCTTCGATTTGAGCAACCAAACGTATTGATTCAACCGCTGCTTTCAATATCTCTAAGCGATCTCCAAGATTAGAGCCAAGAGAAATAACATATTTCACTGGTTTCAAGAGCGACGACGCTCAATCTCAACAGCTATATCGCTCAGCACAATGCCAACATCAGCATCTGGTTTGTGCAATTTCACGGTGACTCCTTGGACGCTCTCGAATTCCTTAAAAATTCTTGCAGCAATACGCTCGGCTACGGCTTCAATTAAATTACACGGATCTCCCACTAGCTCTTCATGCGCAACTTTTGCAATCACTGAATAGTCCACTGAATCTTTTAAGTCATCGCTAACTCCAGCTGGATATAAATCAACATCTAAAACTAGGTCGACAGAAAATTTCTGCCCTTCTCGTCTTTCATTTTCATACACACCATGGAAGGCAAAGGCTGAAATTCCTGTTAGATAAATTCGATCCATTTATCGCTCCAGTTCATTGGCAACCAAGATTGCATCCTTGTGCGCTTTCACCGAGTGTGTCCGCACTGCCCAAACCTTATGGCGCGCCATCTGGGTTGTCACGGCTACAGAAGCAGCTTCACGTTCATCAGGAGTACCTCCAGAAGAAGAATGCGTTAGCTCTCCAAGAAATCTCTTTCTAGATGCGCCAATCAGAAGGGGGTACCCGAGAAGTTGTAGACGATTTATGTTTCGTAAAAGTTCCCAATTGTGTTCAGACGTTTTTGCAAATCCTATGCCCGGATCAAGAATTATTCGTTCTGGGTCAATTCCGGCTTTTAAAAGTGCTTCTACTCTTGTTTCTAATTCATTTCGAACTTCACGCACTACATCTTTATATTGTGCAAGCTCCTGCATTTGGCGAGAATGACCGCGCCAGTGCATCGCAACATATTGCACAGTGGAATTCTTTGCTATTAATTTTGCCATTTCTTTATCAGCCAAACCGCCGCTGACGTCATTCACGATGCTAGCTCCGGCGCCAATGGCTGCTTGTGCTACTTCTGCCCGCATTGTGTCAACGCTTATCGGTACCCCTAATGGTTGAAGTCCAACAATTACAGGAATAACTCGATCTAATTCTTCTTCTACAGTAATTCTTTCCGCACCCGGCCGCGTTGATTCCCCGCCAACGTCAATAAAATCCACACCCTCATCAATCATTTCCTTCGCACGATTGATGGCGTTCTCAAAGGCAAAATGTCGGCCTCCGTCAGCAAAAGAATCAGGTGTTACGTTGAGAATCCCCATTACAAGGGTGAGCTCGTTTTCCATAGCTACTTTTTAAGAGTTGTAATAAGCGCCATTGCTTCAGCGCGCGTTGCTGGGTTGCGCAGGTGACCACGAACAGCAGAAGTTGTTGTACGAGCTTCTGACTTGCGTACTCCGCGCATAGACATACATAAATGTTCACAATCGATAACAACGATAACTCCGGCCGGTTCTAAAACATCCACCATGGCATCTGCAATTTGAGTTGTTAATCGTTCTTGGACTTGTGGGCGCCTGGAATACATGTCGACGAGCCGTGCCAATTTTGAAAGTCCTGTTATTCGCCCACTAGGACCGGGTATGTAACCAATGTGTGCCACCCCGTGAAATGGAGTGAGGTGATGTTCGCAATGTGAAAATACCTCTATATCTCTAACAATCACCAGTTCAGAATGACCGAGGTCAAAAGTAGTTGTTAAAACATCTTCAGGACTCTGCCACAAACCCTCGAAGTTTTCCTTTAGCGCGCGAGCGACTCGTTTTGGGGTATCGCGCAACCCATCACGGGTTGGATCTTCGCCAATTGCAAGTAAAAGCTCTGTCACTGCGCGTTCAGCGCGTTCGGCATCAAAAGCTGTTTTGGCTCGCCCATCATGGGGTCCCATCGCAACTTTATTGATGTCGTGTTCACTCACTTGCTGGAGCTGCCTTCTTGCGAGGCTTGCTCTGTTTAACTGCGGGCGCAGATTTTTCAACAACTTTTGCAGCCGCAGCGACTGGTGGCTTTGTTGAAGGAATACGAAGTGGGGATCCTGTCCAAGCTGGGCGCGGCTTAACTTTGCGCACCTTCTTGAAAAGAACATCAATCTCATCCTTGAGAAGCGTTTCCTTCTCTAGAAGAGCAGTCACTAGTTGATCAAGAATGTCACGGTTTTCAACCAAAATATCATAAGCCTCTTGATGCGCATTTTGAATCATTTTGCGAATCTCTTCATCAACTATTCCTGCAACTTCTTCCGAGTAGTCGCGTTGATGTCCATAATCGCGACCAAGGAAAGGTTGGGAATCACTCGTTCCGAGCTTGATTGCTCCCAGTTTCTCAGTCATTCCGTACTGGGTCACCATTGCACGAGCTAAGTTTGTGGCCTTTTCAATGTCGTTGCCTGCGCCAGTTGTTGGGTCATGGAAGATTAATTCTTCTGCTGCACGTCCTCCCAGTGAATAAGCCAACTGATCGAGCATCTCATTTCGCGTAGTTGCATAACGATCCTCATCTGGCAAAACCATGGTGTAACCAAGTGCGCGACCTCGAGGCATGATGGTGATTTTGTGAACTGGATCTGCATGAGGAAGGGCATGGGCAACAAGTGCGTGACCACCTTCGTGATACGCAGTGATAAGTCGCTCTTGCTCTGTCATTAATCTGCTCTTACGTTGCGGACCAGCCATCACGCGATCAATTGCTTCATCGAGTGCTTGCGTTGTTATGATTTTTGCGTTCTCACGAGCAGTTAAAAGCGCAGCTTCATTAAGTACATTTGCTAGGTCAGCACCGGTAAACCCAGGCGTGCGCTTTGCAAATTCTTCAAGATTGACTGCTTTAGCAATGGGCTTGCCCTTTGCGTGTACAGCCAAAATAGCTGCACGTCCCTTCAGGTCAGGACGGTCGACGGGAATTTGTCGATCAAAACGACCAGGACGAAGTAGCGCAGGATCCAAAACATCGGGACGGTTTGTAGCTGCAATCAAAATAACTTGTCCATTTGCTTCAAAGCCATCCATCTCAACAAGTAATTGGTTGAGTGTTTGCTCGCGCTCATCATGTCCGCCACCAAGCCCCGCACCACGCTGGCGACCGACGGCATCAATTTCATCAACAAAAATAATTGCAGGAGCGTTCTCTTTTGCTTGGTTGAAGAGATCTCGCACACGGGCTGCGCCAACACCTACAAACATTTCGACAAACTCTGAACCTGAAATCGAATAGAAAGGGACACTTGCTTCACCAGCAACTGCTCTAGCAAGAAGGGTTTTACCGGTACCAGGAGGGCCGTACAACAAAATTCCCTTCGGAATTTTTGCTCCCATATCTTGATACTTTTGTGGCTCTTTCAGGAAGTCCTTAATTTCCTCAAGTTCTGCAACGGCTTCATCAGCGCCAGCTACATCAGCAAAAGTATTTTTTGGAAGTTCTTTGTTGTGAACTTTTGCACGCGATTTACCAAAACTGAATACTTTATTTCCACCGCCGGCGTTACCCATCATCATCAATAGCAAGAAGCCGATGAGCAAAATTGGACCAAAGCTGTAAAGAAGAGATGCAAGGAAAGATGTTGTTGCAATCTTTACATTCCAGGCTTTTGGCGGAGGATTGCTTGTCAAAAGTTCAACAATTTGCGGCTCTTGATTAGCAACATAATTAGCTTCTAAGTGAGATGAACCTTTTACAAAGTTTCCAGGCCGAAGGACTACCTGAATCTTTTGCTGACGATCGATTAGTACAGCAGACTCAACTTTATTTGCTGAGATGTCAGCCAAGATTGTTGAGGTATCGACCTTTACAAAGGTTGCACCCGAATTAGAAAGCCGACCAAAAAATGTAACGACAACGAGCCCAATAACAATCCAAAAAAGTGGGCCGCGCATCCACTTACGAAGACGCGTTTTTGGCACTTTAATCTTCTTCATTTTTGAAGGATCTAGTTGGCTCATGAATACACATGCTTTGCTAGTACGCCGATGAAGTCAAGATTGCGATATTTTTCGTTGTAATCAAGCCCATATCCAACAACAAAGTCAGTTGGGATATCAAAGCCAACGTATCTAACATCAACTTCAACTTTTGCCGCTTCGGGCTTACGCAACATGGTTAAAATTTCAACAGACTTGGTACCGCGTGATTCAAGATTTGATTTCAACCATGCAAGTGTTAATCCGGAGTCGACTATATCTTCCACAATTAAAACTTCGCGCCCGGTTATGTCACGGTCTAAGTCTTTTAGAATTCGCACTACACCGCTGGATTTTGTTCCAGATCCATAGGACGACACAGCCATCCAGTCAGTCTCGATATGGCGATTGAGTGAACGAGCAAAGTCAGCCATAGTCATTACAGCGCCTTTAAGAATTCCGATAAGAAGAATCTCACGTCCTTCATAATCTTTCTCAACTTGACGCGATAATTCTGCAAGACGAGCATGAATCTCTTCTTGTGTTACTACTACGCGTTCTATGTCGCTGCCTGCTGTTGCCAGATTCACGGCACTCCTCTGCTTGATGTAATCGACTTTACTTTTTAAAACTTACTGGAACTTATTGGAACCCTGCTGTAAGAGCGAAAGTCTGCCCGAAATTCTCTCGACCTTCACACCACCTGGCAATGATGTAGCCCCCTGCCCGTGCCACGCTGTGATGAGCGCCTCAATAGGCACAATATGGTCATATGTGAGGGTGCCCGGAGGGGAGCCGGCGGCATAAACCAAAGCCCGAAGGACGCGAACCCGCAGGGCCTTGGGCAATTGGCCTAATTGGTCAATATCGAGGGGATCGTGATCCTTCATAAATTTCGCAGCTAACTCATCAAGAGCATCAGCGTCCTCGCGAAGAATTCGGGAGCTTCTCGCAAGTGAATCAGAAATTCCTGGTCCTAAGTCACGTTCCATAATAGGCAAAATATCTTTACGCACTCGTACTCGAGCAAATTGAGTATCCGAATTATGTGGATCTTGCCAAGGTTGAACAAGATGCTCATTACAGACTTCTTCGGTTGTGGCTCGGGTAATTGCAAGAAATGGGCGAATAAAAATTCCGTTAACTTCAGCGATTCCAGAAAGTGAACGTGTACCGGAACCGCGTGCGAGGCCCAATAAGACACTTTCTGCTAAATCATTTTCGGTGTGACCAAGGAAAAAGTTTTGAGTCTTATGTTTTTCTGCAATTAACTCAAAGGCAGCATAGCGAGCACGCCTAGCCGAAGCTTCAAGGCCATCAATAATTTCGACCTTGACAGTGATTTTTTCAATGGTAGTAAAATTTAGTTTTTTAAGTGTATCGACGACTCCATCTGCAATTTGCACAGAACCTTCTTGAATTCCATGATCAATAACAACCGGAATAACCAATCGATCTTTTGCTTCAAGCTGTGTTGCAATAACGAGCGCCATAGAATCCGCTCCGCCAGAGACGCCAACCAAAATTGTCCCAGTTGATTTTTCAACCCATGGACGTACTGCTTGACGCGCAAGCAGGGTTGCCTTCATTCCGCGATTCTAATCGAAATTTTAAACTCGGCCACCTGAGGGCATAAGCCCTTTTATGCTGTACATGTCTGAAAAAATCAGGCCTACTTTTTTCGAGTTTGCTTCCCACATCTTGCCATTACCCGCATAGATAGTGATGTGATGGATATTTTGAACTGAGCCATCATAGGAATAAAACAGAAGATCGCCAGGAATAAGTTGGCTTAAAGGAACTCGCTGCGTATCAACAAAATAGAGCGCGGCATTAAGGCGTGACCAATTCGGATATCCAAGTCCTGCAGATTTATAAGCAGCGTAAACAAGTCCAGAGCAGTCAAAACTGTTTGGTCCTTGGGCGCCCCAGATATATGGCTTGTGAGCAAGAACTTGTTTCGATGCAAATGCAACAGCGGCAGCTCGAATCGAATCGGTTGAACGAATTGTTGTCCGACCTTTAAATGCTCCACCCCATACCCGATATTGATTTGGCGTTATAGCAGCTTTGGCAGCACTAGCTTCTTCAAGGAGTGCTAATTGACGTTGTTGTTCTAAAGTTATTCGCACATTTCTTGCACTGGCTAATTCCTTAGCAAGTTGATTTTGAACTGAGCGAAGGCGGTCCACTTCTTTTTGTTGGATTGCTTTTGACTCATCTGCTGCTTGCTTTGTCGCAGCAACTTTTTTGGTTGCCGTAGCTTGAGCAATCTTTGTGCGATCAGCTTCTACTTTTGCAGCTTGGGCAACGATTGAAGCAGCTTTAAATCTCGCCAAGGCTTGTGAATTATTTGCACCCAGTGAATTTAATGTAGAAAGGCGATCCATTAAATCTTGTGGGCCAGTAGCGTGCAATACAGATTCTAAATCTGTGAAACCGCTTCCCATGATGTAAGCATTTTGCGCCATACGACCAATTGTTTTATTTGCTTGGTTGACTGATGCTTGGGCAGTTACATAGTGTGCTGCAGCAGCATTTGCTTGTTGAGTTGCGATGACTAAATTCGCTTGAGCTTTCTTATACTTTGCCGCCGCAGCATCTGCTAAAACAGAAAGTTGCTTGAGTGTTTGCGTGGCAGTATTTAACTTTGATTGCGCCGAGGAGGCAGCTTTTTGCTTCGCAACTTCTGCTGCTTTTGCTGCATCAATTTGCGCTTGTGTAGGAGCTGGGGTTTTGGCGTAAACAATTTCGGATGAGGCTCCGAGTAAAAGTAGAGCACAGAGAACTGCAGCTCGCTTCTTGGCTAAAAACACGCTTCTCCTCCATCATCACCTCAATAGGGGAATTGAGGATGATTAAGTAAGAAATGGTAAAGCCTGACGCTGGCAATTCTTTGAAAATTCCACCCAGAATGAGAAAGTGTCTCTAGCTAGATACGTCTCTACGCTTAAAGAGAAGAGTTGCTACCCCGCCAAAAAGTAAGAGGTAGGCAGCGGACATTAACAAACCGCGTTGATAGGTAAAGATCTTGCTTCCTCCGCTAGAAACAGCAGAAAGAGCGCTACCGGGCAGCCATTTTGCAGAACTTGAAAGCACTGCTTCGAGAATATTTTCAAGAACCATAAACCAGAGAAGTGAGATTGAAATTGCACTCATGGGAGATTTTAAGATTATGCCAAGTGACATACCTATGAGCCCATAACCAATAGTTCCAAGAACCATATTCCCAAATGTTGTAAAGAAGCCAGATAGTGCCTTACTGGATAGCCATAATTTTGTATCAACATGTCCCTGTGAAGATTCAATATAGGAAAGGGAAATATTCACGATAGCCGCAAATATTGTGAGTAGTAACGAAAAAATAATCATGGCCATCAATTTGCCTACAAGTAATTTCATTCGTGAAGGTTGGCGAACAAGTAAATTACGCAAGGTGCCATAGGTGTACTCATTCGCGCTTTGACTCGCAAATACTGTTAAGGCAATCAGGCCGATAAATAAGCCCATAATAGAGAAACTGTAGTACCCCCCATCTGAGTGGGACATCGATTCTATAGTTTGCGCAATCTCTCGACCTCGAGGTCGATCACTTGTGCTTCCTAAGCGTAGAAAAATCAAAGATGTAAAAAGTGCTGATAGGGCTGCAACTATTGAAAATGTGACGAGAGTAAGACTTGGGCGCTTCATCTTACGAAGTTCTGCTTTAACAACATTAAGCATCGTTACTCCCCTGTCATTTCAAAGAAGGTTTCTTCCAGTGTTGGTTGAGAAGTAGTAATTGCAGAAAGTGTGATTCCTGCTTCAAAAGCTGCTCGATTCAAAGTTGCGCCAATCTCTGCGCCAACAGGAATATGGACAGCACCATTTTCAACGCGGGGTTCGTAACCTAAATTCTTGACAATGTCCACTAGCCTATTGAGATCTACTTGGTATTCAGGTTTGAAAGCTGTAACTGGTTTTTGATTTCCAAGTAAATCTTGAGTCTTACCTGCAAAAATAACTTTGCCCTTGCGCAGCATCACTAGATACTCAGAAATCATTTCCAGTTCGGCCAAAATATGTGATGAAACAAAGACGCTAGTTCCGCCCTCTGCAAGCTCCTTGATGAGCTCACGAATTTCTTGAATTCCATTTGGATCTAAACCATTCGTTGGTTCATCCAGAATAAGAAGTTGAGGTTGGGGCAAGAGCGCTGCTGCTATGCCGAGGCGTTGCTTCATTCCTAATGAGTAGGTTTTAAATTTCGAAAAACCACGTTCCCCTAGTCCTACTTTTTGGAGCAATGTATCCACTCGCTCGTGTGGAAAACCTCCAAGATCTGCAAGGACTTTAAGATTTTCGCGACCAGAAAGCATTGGGTAAAAAGCCGGGCCTTCAATCATGGCACCAACTTTTGCAAGATATTTTTCAGGTGAGGCAATATCTTCGCCAAGTACGGTGCCCGTGCCACCGGTCGGAGTGATCAAGCCAAGAAGCATGCGAATCGTTGTTGTTTTTCCTGAACCATTTGGCCCGACGAATCCGCACACTGAGCCTAGCGGGACATCAAATGTGGCATGAGAGACGGCGGTTTGCTCACCGTAGATTTTGCTGAGGTCGTTTACTGAAATTGCTAATGGCGGCATGTAGGCACCATAACAGTCAGCCCTGAGTTTGGGTTCTCAGGAGCTTTGATAGCTACTTAGAGAAAAACTCCGACTACCAAGAGGAGAGAGTAGACACTCAAATACGTTATCGACCATTGGAACAGTTTGCCGGCTGATTTTTCAGATTCATCAGTATTCAGCTTTATCAACTGTTGACTAAACCCAAGAGCAAGCAAGATTGTGATTACCCAAGTCCACCAAGAAAAGTGCGCACTCCATAAGACTGCTAGGGAAGCTATAACCATCCCAGTTGT
>Ga0136642_1000250_pt1 | contig 32232 bp, 31 predicted proteins | sample LowCatLa1302831Y_FD_115313 | JGI IMG/M metagenome (GOLD analysis project Ga0136642, IMG submission 115313) | Freshwater microbial communities from Lower Cathedral Lake, Yosemite National Park, California, USA - 13028-31Y | ecosystem: Environmental > Aquatic > Freshwater > Lake ... | reverse complement strand
GCTCTTCGCGCTCTTCGCGCTCTTCACCTTGGTCTCCGTCTTCGTCTTCATCCGAGCTCTTCGCGGAAGGCTTGAGCTTGGGCTGTTTCTTCGCCGCCGGCGTGGAAAGCTTCGCAATCTCATCTTCAGGCTTCTCCGTGACTTCACCACCGCCAGTCGCGTCCTTCCACTTACCATAGATGAGCTGCGCGTAGAACGCGATCACCGGAAACGACTCCGGCTCCTCAACCGTCGCAAACGTCTCGCCTAACTCCTCGATGATATCTTCGAACTTGACCTTCAACGCCTTGGGCAGCATCTCCTTGCCAAAGCGGAAGTGCGCTCCGAACGGGATCTTGCTCAGGTCCTTCCCATCAAAGTCCTCCAGCAAAGCTTCGAGGGACTGCTTGCGCTCCTCTGGGCCCGCTTCGGAGGCGTCCATGAATGCGTCCACCATCTTGCGCGCATCCTCAAAGTCCTCGATCATATCCGCCGCCTTGCTCGAGTGCTGAGGGTCTCCAAAGGTCTCCTTGAGCCAGTCCTTGCGCAGCGTGATACGCCCCGTCGAGACCGGGACAAACTCCAGATCCTCCAGCTCCACTTCGTGCCCGTCGATGCCCAGAGCCCCGCCCAACACCCGCTCCCCCTCGTTGCGCGCATAGCGATCCGACATCAGGCTCTTCCTTGAATGCCCCATACGCTTCTGTGTCCACTCCAGGATCACCTCGCTGTTGCGGTCCTCCTCGGCCGCCGCATAACGGATGCTCATGAAGGTGAAGCCGTCGATCCCCGCCTTCTTGGAGCGCGTTGAGTTGTGGTCCGACACGTGGTTGGACGTGAACACCCGCTCTCCGATATCAGGCACCAAGCTCAGCATCATCCGCATCGCGACCACGTAGTGCCACAGGAGACACAGCGCGTTCTGCTCTACAGGGATGACCGGCTTCTTGCGGTAGTAGCGCTCCATCACTTTTTTCCCTTTCCACATCCCGATGACATAGTGCCCCAAGGCATCTTTTTTTTTGAACAGGAACTCGAGTGTCTCCGCCTTCAAGAACACCAGCGTCAGCCAGTACACGTTCTCATGAAGCATCAGGATCAGGTCCCGGTGCCGCATGTGCTGGATGATCTCTCCTGGCCTCCCGCCCTCGTGCATCATAAAGACCTGAGCCAGCGTCAGATTGACCAGGTTGAAGATCCGCGAAGCCTGCTTCAGGGTCCCCGACGCCCAGCGCCCGAACATCCCGATCGCCTCGCGCAGATTCCCCAGCACGACGTAGATGAGGACGACGACGGACACCGGAATGCCCTCGCGCCCCTCGTGAGCCGCGTGTCCTTCCTGCCCGCGCACGCGGACCTTGTGCTTGGTCTCTCCCAGCTCCTTGACGATGTCCTTCTCGATGGACGCCGTCACCGGGTTCCCTGAGCAGGCAATGACCTCGCTCAAGAGCTTGAAGTCCTTGCGCTGACCCCACACGTGGTCGCGTCCCATCACCCTGAACACCCCACGCATGATCCCACAGGCCTTGCCGATCGTATTTTTTTTGTATTTTTTGCCGGTGCCGATGAAGTAGTCGCGCAGGACGCTCTTGACCTCCGTCTCGGTGCACATGAGCGGATTGAACCCCGCATCCTTGACGCGCTTGATCCAGGTCCACTCGGCCTTCTCCGCGTCGGTGACAAAGAGCTCCCACGTCGCGTCGTCCACAAACTGAGGCTTGGTCATCCTGGGCCCACCAGACCCGCTCGCCCCCGTGCCATCTCCAAGGATCACCCCCGCGTTCTCACGAAAGCAGAGCGCCCGAGACGAGAGCGCCGCCTCATTCTCACCCGGTCGAGTGTGCTTGGGCCCGGCCTCGCCTACGCGAATGACCTTGGTCACGTTCGTCACGTGAAGGTGGGTCGTCGGCGTCGCCATGGCGCAGCATATCCTTGGAAAGTTTGCAAAGCCCAAATTTCTTCAATTTTTCAGAGTTCTGAGGGAAGTGATAGGAAAATGAAGTTACCCTCTAGATTTTTTTGAATTACCACCGCCTCCAAAACTGAGCGCGCCAAAACCGTTTATTGCGTCTTTGACAGAAAACCGAGCCCCATTTAACTCGATCCATCCGCACATGCTTGCCGAAGCCTCTTGCAGCGCCGCTTTAGCTTCAGAGTCGATTTCCACGCCACCCACATACATCCCGACCACCGGCTCGTATAAATGCACACCCAACCGCTTCAAGTTCGCGTCGTAATCGGGATCCTCACGCATTTTTGCCAGGAGCTTCTCGATCTGCTCTTTTTGTCGCAATTTCGTGGCAACTTTATTGGCAGTGACATGCTGTTTCGCTTCAACAATCACAAGGTAGATCTTGGAACCACGCTCTAAAACATGATGCGCATTTCTTGACTGCGCCCCTTTCTCTGGGCACACTACATGTTTGTAATCCATCACATTTGTCAAAATCATGAGGCCATCAAACTCGGTGATCTCATTCCCTGAACGGTCTTTCAGACGTTTTGGAAAGACGGTGGGCTTCAGGGTCAAGAAGCCTTTGTACTGCTCTTGCAGGTGGACTTTTACAGATTCGGTCAACTCATACTCGATAGACTTATCCTGTCGCTGTGTCCATTTCAGAACTGAGTCTAGTTTCTGCTCGATGGGTGCGAGCCGAGCTTCGATAGGTGCGAGCCGAGCTTCGAGCTTCGCGTCTAGCTTCGCGTCTAGCTTCGCGTCGATCTTTTTCTCAAAACGCTCTTCGAATTCTGCAAATTTTGCATCAAGCTTTGCATTGAGCTTCTCCTCGAGCTTCGCATCGAGTCGAGTTTCAAACTCTTTCCAAAAGTTGGCTGGTAGCATATAGTTTATTTATGATAAGAACAAGATTTATTCTTTAGGTAATTATTTTATTTAGGTAATATAATACATGCACACCAAGCACCACCGTGGTGGGGACCAAAAAGCGCTAAGCCTCATTTGTCAATTCGCGGGTATCTCGGAATGCAATATACGAGAAATTCTGAGTCGCATGCCCAATAGTTATACAGGATACAACGGTGTCGTTATGCAGCTGGCTAAGTTTGTACAAAAGAAATATAATCAACACGCTGCATCATGGCACAGTGACACATTCTCATTACGTGCGGCGATGAGTTTGATATTTGCAGCCCAACTTGATAGCATACGTATTCTATCAGACCTGAAGCAAAACTCGGCGAATTGTAAATTTACTATTGCGAAGGCAAAAGCGTCGGTGTTGTCATCTGAAACTTCATTGTTTGTAAAGGTGATCGACTATCCGACGAAGAAGGGCATCGATTCGATTCTGGTAGACAACGTCAATGGCAAGATCTTCAATTGGTTTATGCAGCAATACCCTGATATGCAAGGCTACTTTATGTTCTATGTTGACTCCTTCTTGAATTGGTCAAGCCAAGACAAGAAGCGATGGAATTATGACATAACTTCCGACATTACAAATCCCCAATCGCCGCTCTTTATACCAGAAGGATACCCGAATGAAGGACCCGAGCGTAAACCATCCAATGCAGGAGGGATCTTCGCGTGTTATCCTCAGCAACAAGTCTCTATATCCTGTGCCATCAAGGGTCGCAGCCTGCAAGATTACTTCGAACGGGCATGTGAATCAGCTGGCCAAACAACGTACGAACAATGTCGTAGCATCATGCTCAAGTTCGCATCTATGTACGAGCAAATGCGCATATTAGGACGTGATTGGGGGATGCTGCACAACGACCTCCATCTCGGCAACCTTCTCTTTGACGAGGATGCGCAAAAGATCGTGTGCATCGACTACGGTCGCGTCCATTTCCAACGTCTGGTCGAGGAACCTGTGGCCGAGATTAACGAGTTTGCCAAGACGGAGGTCGACAAGCTTGGTCTATCTAAGCGTTTCAGCCTCGATTATGAGGCATTCAAGAGCGGTGTGACTCCATGTAACTATAAAGATGTCATGGACAAACTGCACCGACACACGAAGTCCGACACGAACTCGCCTTTTCTCACAAGATCAGTCACTGTGACGTCTGTCAAATATCCGATGTACGTTATGGACCTGATGACGTTGGCAGGGAATATGTATCTCTTTTTCTTGGCAGGATCCAAGCGCAACAAAGGCGAAAGAATACACGGCCTCATCAATCCCTTTTTCAAAGTCTATGCAAAGGGGCATAAAAAAGGCGAACCGTTCCCCATCAAAAAAGAAATCGTATCGCGAAATCTCCTTCTGCGCGTCTTTGACGTACAAAAGACATGGGCAAATTATAATCGATTCCTTCAAAACATAATCCAAGTCAATAGCACGAAAGGGAAATCGGATGCTCATGATTGGCAGCCTTTTTTCAGCATCATAGCCGAAGGGCTCATGTACATGGCCATTGTGCTAGCTCGTGTGAATTCTGTGAATATCGGTCAAAAGGCTAAAGTCCCTCTGATAAACAATGATCGCAATACTCAGGCCTTCTGGCATCATTTCCAGTATATCGGCCACTTGGATTATATTACGGATGCTATAGAGACCGTGGAAAAATTGAAGCAAAATGCGCCTATAGCCGATAAGCTATCTTCTGTGACTATGAGCCCAATGGAATCGCAATCAGAATCTGAGTCTTCAGAAACTCAGTCATATATGTCAGGGATTGAATACGAGAAGGATAGACCTAGCCGACGGACAATCGATGATATGTCAATCGACTATATGTCAACACAACCATATAGCAGAGGGGGGTTAAGAAGAGGACGGCGGGGAAGACTTCTTCATGGAGCTGGTGTCGGGTTCTTTGAGACTGACTTGGCTGCTATGGCAAAACCTATTTCTGACGAAGAGTTGATCGCCGATTTTAATGCGAATATGGAGGCAGAGCGCAAGATGAAAAATCCTAAAGCTCCTGTGCGATATCCGGTTGCTTTTGAATTTGAAGATATCCAAGACATGCGGCCGTGTCAAAGGGCACTGCAAGAACAGCAGCAGCCCTCTTTGACAGCACCTGTAAGCGTAGGCGGTCGCGACCGAAAGCGAAAAGAGGGCAGCAAGGCAAAGAAGGCCACCCCAAAACAGTAATCTCTCTTTTTTCTATTTTCTTCTGCCAAGGCTTAAAAAATGAAAATTATTTTGTCATATGTTCATTTAAGACAAACACAATGGATTACGCACGTGGAGCCGTTTACGGCGCTCTCGTTGGCGATGCCTTCGGTGGTCAAGTCGAGTTCATCCGGAAGATGCCGCTCCCCGAAGAGACTGTTGACGAAGCGTGTCTGATGCGCGGTGGAGGGGCTTTGCGCCTCGCTCCAGGTCAGATCACGGACGACGGCGAACTGACGATCTGCCTGGCTCGGGCGCTGTCGAAGGGCAAAGACGCTGCGCGTTACTACGCCAAGTGGCTGCGCTCGAACCCGATCGATATCGGGAACGCGTGTCGCATGGCCTTTGGGATTCGTAAGAACCCCACTAATGAGCAGATGATGGTTCACACCAATAGCTTTGTCGGCCTCCGCGAGAACCAGTCCAACGGTGCCTTGATGCGCGCGACGCCTATCGCGGCCTTCTTCTACGAGGAGCCTGACGTGGTCGTGGCGGCGATGGCCCGTGACGATGCGCTCTTGTCGCATCCGAGCCCGGTTTGCCAGGACGCGAACGCGGCGTATTGCGTGGCGATCGCGTATCTCATCCGGGGCCGTTCTCCGCAAGAGGCCTTCAGCGCGGCCGAGGCCGTTGTGACGAACGAAACTGTCCGCTCGTGGCTGGCGGACGCTAAAAACCAAAAAACGACGGCCGATATTGTCGTAGATATGGAGAGAAACAACATCGGCTGGGCCCGCTGGGGCTTCACGCTCGCCTTCTATAATCTAATGCACAATACGTGCTACTCGGACGCGCTTCGTGACACCATCCGTCACGGTGGAGATACGGACACAAACGCGGCTATTGTGGGCGGGATGATGGGAGCTCTGTTCGGGTGCCGCGCGATTCCACACGAGTGGCTGAAGCCGGTGCTGGAGTGCGAGACGCGCCCCAAGTGGCTGCGCCCGGCGACGCTGGCAAAGATGCTGTAAAGGCGTAAAAGAAAACTTGGAATGAAGGATTTTTCTTATTCATTCCCCTTTTTGACGAGTGATGGTCTCCAATAAACACACCATTTTTTTTCATTTGTAGGGATCATGCGCACAGGTTTCATAGCACTTATACCCCACATTCGTTTGAACAAATCATCACTTGATGGATTGGTCCCGTTAGTTAGCAATTCTTTTGGTGCTTCAGTTGTCGATCTCTTATAAAATTTACAAGCAAGTTGAAGTTTTGCAAAAGATATAGCGTCGTCTTGTGTTTCGAATACCATGTGTTCTTTGTCGAGATCGTTCGCTCTGAACTTGATCTGTCTACTTTGGCGAAGGTTTTCGATAGCAGACAGACCAACGTGTCCCATGTCATTCATCGGTTCTCTATACTCCTCTTGGGTAACAATATCCCCATTGTGATCACAAGCCATATTTCGAGCACATTCCTCCATGACATGACATCTGTGCATGATGGTGGTTGGGCAATACACTTGCGTCTGTACATATTTATTCCCCCAATCTTTGGTCCTCCCGGTAATCCTTCCAAACAATTGATAGAGTTCATCATTTGTCAAATCCAGATGGCCGAATATAGCTGATGTGAATGAACCAAGCAATTTATGGATCAGCGTCTGTCCCATACCAACACACAAGAACCCTGTAATAACAATAGGGCGCGATTGTAGCCCGTGATGTATAATCAATCTGGAAATGGTTTCGCACACTTCTTCGTCTTCTGAAGCGAGCGGAATCGTTTTTGTATTCCCTACACGATCTTTGTATTGCAGGGTTTTTTCAAATCCGTTTATAACAATGACCACGGCATTGTTGTTCTTGTGAAACACTAAATCTCGAACAGCCTCGTGACTGCTACGACGAATGTGAGCAGGGATGAACGTCCTGGTATTTTCTTGGATTATCTCAGGGAATTTATTTAGAACATGCTCAATAAATCCTTCAGTTTGTTGGTCTAATTCGTCAAAATCAAAGGGCTTAGGGCGAACATAGGGATGTTCGAAGAAATCATCGACACAATTAAATATCATATCTTTATACCCGGCATAATTGCTATCGTTAAAGTTGTCCAACTGAATCAGTCGCAATTTAGACCAGAAACCTGAGGGTAACCAGATTTTGTCAGGAGAGGCTGTCAATGCGATAATACCTTTTACTATGGGAAGCATGTGGATCTCTTCTATTTGAGAGCGAAGACCATCTGAAATGTACTTGTGAAGTTCGTCATAATAGGCAAAGGCTCTGACGATGTTGTTTTTATCGATGTTTTTATCCATCACTTTTAGATATTCTAACCCGTCATCATAGCGCCGTGCATTGCTACACATCACAACCACACGCGGGCAAACAGATTCGTCGACACAGAGCCTTGTAATTGAAGTCTATCTTTTACGTGTGTATATTTACCATCGTATTTTGAAGAGAACACGCAAATGGAACCTTTGCCGTACGTATTCTCGATTGTTTGCAGCCTTTTTGCAAACTGCTTATTGTTCAATAAAGTGTTCATTGTAAATACAATATGAATGCTTCTACCAAACTCGCCATCTTGTTCAATTTCAGTAATGATGCGATTGATTGCAGTGAAAGTCTTTCCTAATTGGGTTAATAAGACGCATAGAATGAACTTACTGGCCTGATCAGTGTTGTCCATTGATTCAAATTGCATTTGACTGCACAAAAAACTAGCTTCAATTTTTAAAATCTTTTTTTAAATTTTTTTTAAGATTTTAAAATCTTCAAGATACTTGTTAACTCGCTCACACTTCAATGGGAAAAGAGACGTGTACTCACTCATAATGTCTTCATTCGATCATACGCAGTACAGATAGCAACATATTGGCAGTGTTCTTAATCTCTAGATTCCGCTGCAAGAACATGTCTCTGGTAGCGATCAATAATCGTGTTTCACATGACTCAAGACAGTGCTTGTAAGTAGACAAGAGACTTTTCCCCATATCATGGGCTACAATCTTTTCTATGCCTACAATCAGCCATAACCAAGCTGGTCCACCACATTGACTCAAATTGAACAAATCTTTCAACAAGTACGCAATGTCTACTTGCGAGGACAACATCAAATCCTGTGATAAGAAGAGACGATTTTGCTTCCATGCATTGAGCATTACCCTCTCTATAGTAAGTTTGTCGCTAGAGTTCATAAAGGCAATGAGAGTGACTGGGTGCAAATCTATATACATATCACCATACTTAGCAGTACATAGTGTCTTTGCAATTTTGGTCCACGAATGATTGCATGCGAAGAGGTCATAAATTTTGGATAAGATTGCTTCATCGTTTGCGATGTTGAGTGTCTGAACAAATAAAGCCGTACGATACATGGTAACGGAATTTCCTTCTTGGCGTCTACATAAGCGTTGTGTCTCTTTCATGTAGAAAGGTTCTAGATCATCACGGAATTCTTTACAGCATGCGCGAAGAGAGAGGAGAGTGCCTATGTCGATGAAGCCATGAGTGAAGAGAACGTGGGCAGGAGGCAATAGGGTCATTTTTTATTAGGCCTAGGTTTAGGCTTGAGATTTCGAGGCTTCTTTTCAGCTTTATTACCCGCTTCAATTTTTTTAGAAGGTCGCGGAAGTCTAGAAGATTTTTCTCGTTTTCCACCGAATGAGCTATGTAAGAACAGGTCTAGCTCTTGACGTTGTTTTTCTTCCTGCGCTGTAATGCTTGCGCTCATTTTGATGTTTAGTGCTTGTATATTTATAGCACTTTCTTCTGCATCCAGCTGTGAACATGAAAAATCTATTGCTTCTACTCGTGGAAAACATTTTTTGAAACTATCATCTCTAGTACTATGCACAGACTCAATATATAGTGCTCCTAAAAATGCCTGCATAGGACCCATTCGCATGTCTGGATATTTCGTCTTTCTTAAACAATCTTTATCATCTATTGAAACCCATTCAATTTCTCCTGACTGGGAATCTGCGGGAATGTTTGGCCTTCCTTTCCAAACTGCACACTTATTTGAAAGATTGAATAGTCCTAACTTTGAAAATTCGTCTTCATACTCTTGACAAAATGTAATTGTATTGTTCTTTACTGCCTTATTTTTATACGTATCTCTATACAAACTGATAGTGTTTTGTGCAATGCTATTTATGCTTACAATATCCCATTTATCTACAATAGTCACAATTCTGGTTTTTATGTTAGCAAAGTAATTTTCATCATCTGTACTTATCAAGACAGGCAAACTAGCAATAACGTCTTTTATTAATGGTATTATAAAAAGCTTAATTACATTTTTCCACGCATTGTCTGTGTTTATCTTATTCACATTTGCCGTAATCTGTTGAAATAAAAATTTTGATATGATATTTGTGAATATTTTATCTGCTACCACCGTTTCAGAAAATCGACTTGCTGGTTCCAGGATGAGCTTAGATGCTGTAGATGCAGCACTGTTTACAGGTTCTGGAATATACGCATTTATCGTTTCCGTTATAGAGCTTACCTTGCCAACGGTATTAATTGATAGTGTAATGATTCTGATCAAAGTAGTACCAACCTTTTCATCAAGTTGTGCTAAAAGGTTTTGGGGTCCAATGTAGATTAAGATATCATACAGAATGTTTGATACGATTTGCTTAATTAAAACAGCACCCGTGTTATCATCACGGAGTCCAGCTTCTCTTAATTTGCTACATCGGACAGATAATCTTTCATTTGTTCTTTCAGGAACACTTTGCAGTGCATCTATATTTGAACTTGCATAGACAAGTAACAACACATCTGAAAACAGCTTTAAAAATACAGCTTGTTTTCCAGCATCATTACAGTTTGTATTTGGCAATATCTTAGATTGTACTTGCTTACAAAGGATGTCTTCTGCATCTAGCCCCATCTCGACTAAAAAATTATGTATATCTGTAGCTAATCCGTAATGTGCATCTTGCACACTTGCATCATCCATCTGTTACACTGAACAAATATTATTTATAAGAATGAGTTGCAACCATCATCCATAAAAGATGAAAACATGCAAATTATGCTATCACGAAAGATCGTCTTACTTCTGACAAAATCACCAACCTTTTTCAGCCCATGGGTTTCTAAAAACTCCTCCTCCCCTCCAAAAAAATTCCAAAAAAAAATTAGGGGGGGGGGTCAAAAAGAGTCATTACGAGAAATATAAAAGTGCAAAAAAATTATTACGATAATAGGTATACAAAACACTAAAAGGTCCTAAAAACATGAAGTCAAAAACGGTCAAAAACGGTCAAATTTGATCAAAAATGGTCAAAATCGGCTAAAAAGTTTGGACCCTCTAAAAAGATACATAAAGATAAAATCGGTTAATTTTAATCAAAATTGATCAAATGAAGCCAGAAAACCAAAAACCGTCCTATAAGTGCCCGCGCTGCGGCTACGAAACACGCAACAAGACGGTCATTCGTAATCACTTTAACAACAAGAAGAAACCCTGTCAGGGCATCTTATCCCACGCTATAGAGCTCACCGAAGGGATTAAAGAGCACGTCCTGAATCATCGCCTCTATGTGGCGGAGCCCTCTGAGATCCAACAGCGCGTCACGAACCAGGTGATCAATTACCATAACACGGTCTATAATTATGTCGCTAACATCGACTTTGTGGAGAAGCTGAACAAGGTCGTCGAGCACAAAAACCTAGAGATCCTCGACTTCGAGACCAAGGTCGAAGAGCTCTATCAGGACCAGGTCGAGCGCCTGGAGAAAGACGACTTCAAAGAGGGCTTCCAGCTCGACCACGGGAACTTCAAAGAGATCATCAACACCCTGACGCAAGCGATCCGCGGCAATCACCGCGAGGAGTTCATCCAGGACATCAACTTCATCTATGACTGGAAGCGCAAACGCATCCACGTCTACGGCGCGCGTTGGGAAGAGTACTTGGTGCAACAGGGGCTGACCTATCTGGTAGATACTATCGCATCCTATTACCTCGAGACCTACGAAGTCTACCTGATTCGCAAGCTCATCGACACAAAAACGCCCATCAAGAGCCGTCAGAAATACAAAGACTGCTTGGTTCAGTATTACTTATTCTTGGCGAGCTTCGACGTCCACCCCTATGTGGAAGGAAAACACGATAACAAGATCCTCTACAACCGTGACGACCCCGAATTCGACCAGACTCCAGAAGAAAGTGACTTCGAAGAGCATCGCATCGTCGACGAGTACATGCACCTCTATAATCAGACGAAGGCCGATATGACCATGGCACAAAAGCGCAAGGTCCAAGCGGAGGTCTCTGACATCCTTAAGTCCAATACGCGTCACAATATCGCGGAGCTCGACAAGGACATCATCGGTATCATCAACATCGACAACGAATTCAAAAACAAGCTCCTGGACGCGGAGTGAATATTGCATATTACACCAAGCCTATGACCGGTGTGTGATCGGATCCCAGGTCTTGAATCGAATTCTTGACACGGTGATTAAGGAGGCTGCTTTCACGGAAGCCTTTTACCAAGATATTGTCGATGTTCATGTTGCTCTCTATGAAATAGGTCGTCGCGCTTTTGTTGAGCGCCTCGAAGCCGGGGATGTCGTACAGCCGGCTGTCTTTCCTGTATGGGTGGTTGAAGTCTCCCGCGATGACGCATTTCACTGCCTTCTCTGCGATCTCGCACACGGTCTCCATTTGCTTATGGCGCCAGCGCGGAGAGATATCGTCGAGATGCACGTTGATAAAATGGTAAGGCTCGCCGCCGCCTGACATAACGCAGACAGAATGTGTTCCTAATCCAGGTTCGAGAGGGTCCGAAATGAAATAGCGGAATACGCTTTTTCGGAACAGGGACACGAGCCCGCTCTCGCCACGTTGACCTGCCACCGCGACCGGTGCAGTTTGGATATATGGTACTCGCCTCCGAAGCGCCTTGCCAATTTGCGATATTCATTTTGCATAACTTCTTGCAATAGCATGACATCGGGGTCGATGGCCGTGATATGTTTGCGAATGGTCTTGAACCTCTCGGCGCGATTCAATAAAATGTCAGCGTCGATCCCTGGATAATCTGCAGGGTCGATCCACTCGTGGGCGAGGATATTCCACGAGAGGACCTTCATGCTCTACTTACTCTCTAGCCCCACAATAAATTCGAATTGTACAACTAAAACATCAAACCAGGTGACCCAGGCCCCAGTGGAATGTAAACACATCGTAGGGATTCTTCTTGATTACGGCAGCGGTGTTCGGCATCGGTAGTCCCTTGCGGCCATTGTAGTGTTTGTAGCCAATGTGCCAACCGCACGGCAGGTACCAGACGTCCTTGGTCTCCCCAACTGCGTTAGGAGGCTTCTTTCCGAGTAGGGGGAGCGCGTTGAATTCCAGCGACTTGTACATCAGGGAATCGCGATAACTATAGAGGTCGATCCCCTGATGCCACAGGATCTCTGGGATTTGGATGAGCGAGCCGACGCCGAACTGGCAATGATAACAGTCTCTGCACGGGGCATGGTTGGTATTTGAAGTGTTAGTTTTTAGGTTCTGAATTCAACTCGCTATGTGGCTCGCTCGTTAGCACCAAACGCACCGTGTAAACTCTCCAGTCTGTCCCGAAGCCACCACAAAGCCGGCGTGTATGTGCTGATACTCCTTCTGGGCCCACAGAAATTCGCTTTCGGCAACGTATGGGCCCGCATTCGAAGGAAGCGTCACACCAGGAGAAACGTAAAGCGGATTCTTATCGCGAAAGATGGCCGTCATGAGACGCGCCTCACAGATGCTGAGGCCCCAATTCTGGCGCTGGTCCCAACCGAGGGGCTTGATGAGATACGGCAGGATGAGCGCATCGAGCCACTTGTTGTAACGCGCCTCGACGCCACTGCGGTCCCAACCAGGCCACGTATACTTGAGGAGCTCTGCTGCCTTGACCATCGCAGCGGTCCCCCACGCGGCTTCGAGAGGCGCATTGGATCCTTTGAAGATGGTGCACTTTGTAGACCAGGTGTTGAGGATATCGACGGCCAGCTTTGCGTAGGATTCGTTGCCAGTCGCGAGGTATGCGACGGCGGCCTTGTAAGTCATCTCTCCGTCGCCAATGAATTCCTTGTGTCCATCGCCGGAACCATACGGGCCGATGTCCACGTTCGCAATTGCTTGAGTCTTGTAGTCGAGAGGTGTAATTTTGATGAGCTCAGACACGGTCGTCGCGTCGAGCTTCTTTAGAGCCTGAAGCTTCTTCGGGTCGAAGACACCGCCTGGATGAACAAGGCTCTTGGGTTTGACGGGTTGAATCACGGGACACGTCTCGGCGTTTGCCGAATTGATTGCGTAGATGGTAGACATTTTGTATTCGATGCGTGTTGTGGTGACTTAGACAGAGGAACTGCTCGTCTTTAAATCATTGAAAATGACGGATGAGTCGCTCACGCGCGACCAAAACCCTAAAAATGAAAACTGCCGACGGAGAACACACACCTACTATTATGTTCTAAAATGCTCATAATTTGTTTTGCTGGGTGTAATCTCATACAGACTACTTTCAGTCTATGTCTCCGTCAAACAGCATGCATTTCTACATTGCTGTAGATAATCTTTATTCTCAGACTATAATCCCTATAGTTCAGGTTACCTTTATATAGGTTTCTGTGCGCGCCTGTCAAACCACCATATAAAGCTAATCACTCTATTTATTGAGTAATGGCTACCGCAATCTGCACCGAAAAAGGTGCGCCCAGTTTGTCGACGAGTGGCAACCCTCATGTCGACCTGTTCTTCAAGTTTACACAGGATGCTCATCACAATCCGCTATTCGAGACGTGGCTGGAGGCCGCGTGGGCGGCGGGTCCTCTTGAGACCATGATCATCTTTTTTAACGGCAGGGATTGTCGCGGAGGCAAGGGCATCCGTGATGCGTTTATCGCCGCAATGGCCCACTGCATCCGCCACCACACAGAGTGGTTCGCTGCAAACGTCCACAACATCCCTTATTATGGACGCTACCTCGATTGGTTCGACATTCTAGTAGAATTCAAAGACGCTGCAGATGACATTTATCCTATCGTAGAGGCCCTGATTGTAAAAGAGACTGTGTCGGTGCTGTTATCAGACATGAGTGCCATGTCGTCTGGCAAGGCCGTCTCTTTGTTGGCCAAGTGGCTGCCTTCAGAGAACAAGAGTTACGACCGCAAGCTCCACATCGTCCGTAAAATATGCGCTCATTTATTTGATATGAATGTCACTGCAGTCGGCACTTCAGACTTGAAGTGTTTTCGCAAGACAGTCGTCGAGCCGCTGCGCACGTACCTGAATCTTGTTGAAAGCAATATGTGCAAGGGGGATTGGGAAAGCATCGACTTCGAGAGAGTGCCGAGCGTAGCCATGAAACGACTTCGCAAAGCTTTCAAGGAGAATTTGCCTGATTTATTCCGCGAATGGTGTTTGGAAATCGGCTCAGGCAAGAGCGTTGTCAAAGCAGGACAGTTATATCCACACGAGCTTGTGCGCGCCTATCTCTATGACGACTGTGAGGGCGAGGATCCGGTCATCGAAGCGCAGTGGAAGGAGCTGAAATCGCGATACTCGGAACTCGAGGATACGTTGGTTCTGTCAGATGTATCTGGGTCTATGAATGGCTTGCCTCTCGAGGTATCTATTGCAGTAGGGATCTTTATGGCTACGAACATGGCTGAAGGGCCTTTTCAAAATAAACTCATCACCTTCCATGAAGAGCCGTCCTTCCACCAGATCCCATTGCATTGCAGGACGCTTTATGAATGTGTGCAGTCTGTCAAGAAGATGGAATGGGGTGGGACTACGAGTTTTCATAAAGTATTTGAGCTCATCTTGAAGTGTAGTAAAGAAGTGCAAATGGCGCCAGAAGATATGCCGAAGAGGTTGGTGGTACTGAGTGACATGCAATTTGACGCCGCCGATAGAAGCGGAGGCGGTGGCATCATGCAATTTGACGCCGCTAACGGCGGCAACATGAAATACGACGAAGGAGTCATGCAATTTGACTCCGCCGATAGAGGCGGAGGCGGCGGTACCATGCAATTTGACGCCGCTGATAGAGGCGCTGCAACAACATTCGAGTACATGCGCAAGGTCTACGCCCATTTCGGCTACACGCTTCCTGAAATCGTCTTCTGGAACTTGCGATCCAACACAACGCGCGACTTTGTGGTGACAGCCGAACAGAAAGGCGTTGCCATGGTCTCTGGGTTTTCGCCATCCGTTCTTAAAAACGTTTTGTCTAACAGAGACCTCAGCCCTGAGAACACATTGCGCCAAGTCCTCAACGATCCACGTTATTCAAGGATTGCGAGTCCTTGAACAAATTGTCATCCTATAGTAAAGATGTTGCGTGATTCAGATAAGGCACTCGGCAATCAGCAGCACACAGATATAGACAAGATGACCAGATCCGTATCCGAACCTGCAAGACGTAAACAAAAGCCCCTTGAAACAAGATGCAAAACGGTACAGGAATTTTTATCCAATATCAAAAAAGCTTCTGTAGTCATAGAGGATGATCTATACGATATACCTATTATGCTCGTATTAGATTCCAAAAACCATGTATCACATATGACCCCTCAAAGATATATTCGTTTAGAAGACGGAAGCTTCTATTACTTGACTATTACCAAAAATGGCTGGATCTATTTATACGATTTGGAAATGCATGATCAGCTAGACGATCAGATTGTCTGGTACGGGACGCATTATACGATTGGGTTCTCAGACAAAGACCCTGACATAGTGAAATTCCACATTACACGCTACTTCCCTAACAGAAAAAGAATCGAACGCTTCAGCAGCTATTGCGATTTCAAGCTGTCTGATTTTGTAAAGGATGTACGGGGGAATCCGGATTGTTACAGAGAGGCTCGTGGCGACACTCGTGAAGTCACTTCGCGCATGGTGCCAACTGGCCAAAAACTCGACCACATCCTCAACAATGTGCGAGACAGGAACCGTAGCTACATCCGCGATTTCTTCAAGTTTGGCCTGACTTGGCGCGCACCCCTCGAAGTGCCTGAGAATCAAAACAAGCGGCGCAAACTACCCGTGGCTGATGTGCCACCTGCGTCCCCTCAGACGCCAGTTGAAATACAAACAAACAAAGAGTCGCCCGAATCGATTATTTACAAGAAAGACGGCAAGAGTTACCAGGTGCAAACCGGAGCTCGCGGAGGCAAGTTCATTGTCGTCCGTTCGAAAATCGTGCGCATCAATGCTTCGACTATGGAGCTGTTCATTGCGCCGTGAGAGCCGTTTGAATCCGCGCCTCATGTTTAGAAATCGTGACAGGACTAATAGAGAAGCGCTTAGCCAATTCGTTTTTAGATATGTTCAAGTCATTCGCTTGACAAGCAATATAAATGAAAGTCACAGATATGCAACTAGGCTTAACCGAGCGCATAGTGGCCATGATGCGTTCGTCCGTCGACATGTGGGTAGCTATCTTGATGACTGGCCAACGCTTGTCACCTGGGATGGTATCTATAGAATGAACCATGCGCGTGATTCCGTCGAGCTCTTGGAAACACGATTGGATCTGGTTGAAAATAGGAAGCTGCTTCCAAGCGTCAAGGGCCGAGGTGAATTCTTGCCAAAAGTCCTTGACTTCGATGCGAAAGATGTTGCACACACCTTGAACGGGAAGGCCGCGCTTGTGGATCTTGGCCGCGATAAACACACAGACTGCACTCCATGCATGATCCTTTCTTCTTTTCGATTCATGTAATGTCTGAATGAGTTGTCCGCAATCACTGGAGTAGGGGATGTCGAAGTGGTCTTCCATTATCTTTCGGAGGACCTGTTGCGAGCGATTCGGCTTTTTCGCAGGCGAAGGCGATATAAACGTCGGCTCGTAGTCTCTGAGAAATGCGGCGAACGCAGCCTTAGAACTGTTTATGTTTTCAATGAGATGACTTTGTGCAACCAGACCACAAGAGCAACATGTCAGGTCGGCTTCTCGTGTCTCAATAAAGTTACAGGCACCACAGCCACGGCATGGTTCTTCCATGCTTTTGATAAAGGATCGTATACACTTTATACTATTCAGTATATATACATGAAGACACATCTCTATGAAGATACATCTCTATGAAGACACATCTCTATGAAGACGCATTCTATTTAAAGAATCATGTGATTTCTATGTACACTTAAAATGGAAGACAAAATGCAAAAGAAAGTGCAAGCCTTTGTTGAAGACATTGACGATGCAATTATTGAAACGGCTTTGCTTAGTATTTGTTGCACTGTTGAGACGACGCCTTTTCATTTGACCACGATGACGGTAATGATCACGACAGATGATAAATCTACAATCAATCTTGAAGAGATAATGAACAATACGGATCAGTTTCCGGCATCACTGAAGGCTCGCAAGGCCAATGGCTTCTTCAACTGCATTATGTGTTCGTGGAGTCCGGAGATTATGCAAGAAGATTGTTCTAAGAAAGCCAGACACGCCAAAGGTGTCGACAAAGTCCACGCCAAAGGCGTCAAGATCTTCTCCAATGGCCAAATCCACATCACCGGAGTCAAGAGCGTCACCGAAGCTCTAGAATGTGGTCGTGTCGTCTACGAAGCCATCGGACGGTCTCCGGAAAGCATCACCGACTTCACTGTTCAACTCATCAACGGTCACTTCAAGTTTATTATCGGTGATGACAAGTTTGTGAAGCTATCAAAACTCCACGAGTTTTGCGTCAAAGAGACAACTTACATGTGCCGTTATTTCCCAGAGAACCATGCTGGTCTTTTGGTCCGCATTCCGTTTGATGATGATTCTGGGAGGATCAGTACGGTCGTTTTTTTTGAGAGTGGGAGCGTCTTGATCAACGCTTTTACCAAGGGAGATGAGCTCAAGAAGGCCTATGATTTCGCAACCACGTTTATAGACAAGCATGCAGATGATGTCATTGGGATCGGAATAGAAAAAACAATAGTGAAGCGTGTGCGCCGCAGCGCAGAGACAGGCGGCTTTGACTATGGGAAGTATTTGGTTCTCAAATAATGGGGGCTGCCACGGCACTTTCAGTTGCTAACGCTTGCTAATGCTCGACATCGCCCCCCATAACCCCCATTCTACGGCCTTCGGCTTTGCATCTGTAATAAAAATCTCAAATGGGGGCAAGCCCGCTTTTTGTGTCTGAGCTAGAGTTTGGATTGCTGTTTGGACAGCGCCGGGAGCGTGCTCACAAAATCGTGGAAGCGTTTGGGCTCCAGCATCGCTTCGAGCATCGTGCGCGCCGGGTTTTGCGGCGCCATCTTTGCTTGTGCACACACTTCATCAATATGCACTGCCAGCATCTCGCGTTTTACACGACCATGATGTAACCATTGCCATAACTGGGTTCGGCTGATTTCAACAGTCGCCAAGTCTTCCATCAAACCGTCGACAGCCACAGAGCCTTTGCCCTTGATCCATGCATCGAGATACAAGATGCACGCGCGCACGTTGTTTCGGATCCCTGCGCTCGTAATGGATCCTGGGATCGCTGAGCGATTGAGGAGGTCCAACTGCGTGATCTTGATCGGCAACGGCGGCACCTGTAACTGATTCGGCCCCGGCATGTGCTCATCAAACACAGCTCGCGCCACCTTGACAAAATCGGGGTGGAGCGCCCATGTCCCGTCGCAACCCGCCCTCACTTCGCGCAACTTGTCAGCGCGAACCTTTTCAGCAGCCTTCTCGTTGGCGACTTTGTCCCCTCGGACAGGGACGTGTGCGGACATGCCGCCAATAGCATGCACCCCTCGCTTGTGACACGTCTGAATCAAGAGTGTTGAATACGCCGTCAAGAAAGGCGTCGCCATCGTCAGATTCTCGCGGTCCGGCATCACAAACTCGGGAAACGTGCGCATTTTTTTGATAAAGCTGAAGATATAGTCCCATCGGCCTGTGTTGAGGCCAGCCGAGTAATTGCGCAGCTCATACAGGATCTCGTCCATCTGGAAGACAGCAGGTAGCGTCTCGATGAGGACCGTCGCACGGATCACGTAGCGGGGGAGCCCGAGCGCCTCTTCTGCAAAAGCAAAGACGCCCGCCCACAGCCGCGCCTCCATGTAGCTCTCCATTTTTGGCAAATAAAAGTACGGTCCCTGGCCGATCGCCAATGTCTGGCGCGCATTATGGAACATATACAGCCCAAAGTCAAATAGACTCGCGCTCATCGGTGAGCCGTCCACGACGAACCCATGCTCCTCCATGTGCCATCCACGAGGACGGACAAGAAGAGTGGGTAGAGGCCGGTCCTTGCGGAGCGCGTATTGTTTGCCGTCTGCTTCAGCTACAGTGATCGTACGACGAATTGCGTCGGTCGCATTCTGATGGCCGTCCAGAATATTCAACCACGTGGGTGCGAGTGAATCCTCAAAGTCGAGCATATATTGGGTGGCGTCGCTGTTGAGTGCGTTGATGACCATCTTTCGAGGCGTCGCGGGGCCCGTGATTTCCACGCGCCGATCAACGAGACCCGGAGCCAATGGGGGTCCATGCCACGCCGCATTGTCGCGGATGTGTTTAGTGTCAGGCAAGAAATCAGGGTAGGCTTTGAAATGCGGCACGCGTTTACCTAGCACCGCAGAGCGTTCTGCTCCAAAGCGTCTATGAAGAGAAGAAAGGAACTGTCGGGCGTCAGTGTTTAGCAACACGGCGTAGCGTTCAGGGACATTCGATGCGGCGGTGGCCATGAGATAGTTTCGATATAGAAAGATGACTTTATATGGTTTAGCAAACGATCATATAAACAATTGTCAATTGTTATTGTTCAATCATCTGTCCATGATCCTCATCGTCAATGGCTTCGGAGCCGGTGTCGAATACATGAATGGCTTTGCTAAACATCTGGCACTCGATATTCCAATAAAAGTAGTGAGCCTCCTCCACGGAGTCAGCTTCGAAAAAGAATGCGACCGCGTTAATGCTCTCGTCTGCCACACGCCGCCATCTGTGGTCATGGCTTTCTCCACAGGATGTACTGTCATCAGTGCATGCGACCTGCCACAAGACTGTCGCATCGTGTTGATCAATCCTCCTGATATTTCTCCGCGCAAGAGCCTGTGTTCAGCATTACGTTTTCTCATGACCACCAAAGGGCCGATGATCTATCTAGGTCACGTTTGGAATGGCTCTTCAATGGGGCGTGGGTCCTTATCAGATGGCCCGGCTCTACCATTGGTTTTACGGAGCGCGGGTAAAAGAGCCGCCCGCCGAAGAGATTGCCCGTATCGTGACTGCCAGGCCTTTCAAAGACATGGTCACTACGCTGTATACATGCTTGATGAAACCAGGTATCACGCCTATGATAAATCTGGCTAAAAGCGGCCGCCATATCGATGTCGTCTTTGGGGAACACGATGTGTATCGTCAAGTAACAAAATCATTGGCACAAGCAGGCTCTGGAGTCCGTCTACATATGATAAAAGACGCCCAGTCTTGTAGTCGAGAGGTGTAATTTTGATGAGCTCAGAAACGGTCGTCGCGTCGAGCTTCTTCAGAGCCTGAAGCTTCGTCGGGTCGAAGACGCCGCCAGGATGAACGAGGCTCTTGGGCTTGATGGGTTGAATGACGGGACAGGTCTCGGCGTTTGCCGCGTTGATAGCGTAGATGGTCGACATTTTGTTTGATGCTTGTTGTGGTGGTGGTGGTAGCTTAGACAGAGTCTGTGTTGTCTTTAAACCATATGAAGGATGATGAAACCACGCTTCTTCATGTTTTCGCCTACAATCATGTTGTGCTGCGTAAAAAACGAGAGATTCCCTACATGAATAAAGAACGCGCGTGTGGGCCCGAATGCGCTGACGCATTAAGGTCGGGGCTAGTTGTGCACAACAAATCCTTAGTACTCGTAAATATACCCCGCTGTACACGTAGTCTGAAAGTAAGTTCCAGCAGTTGTTCCATACATATCTACGTATGTAATTGGAGTTGTCGTGGTTATTGTTCCTGCTGGGAAATAGCTATTTGTGTTTGTTATATCGGCTGTGCTCCCTGTAATTGAGTAGGTATACGAACCTACTGATTGTATTCCCAGAGTAATCGTGATTTGTCCTGAAAAATATGTCGTTGATTGCGCTGTCAAAATCCAACTATTTGTTGTTGCTTTAAATACTGCAGCTGCATTGTTGTATAGTTGTGTCGCCACCATCGCCGTAGGTGTTATGATTGTTGGACCAGCTCCAGTTCCGACTCTCATGATTATGTTGCCTGTATTGGTGGTTGCGTAAACGTTGTAGAAGGTAATGGTAATTCGCTTTACAGTGCTTGGGATTGATGTACATATTGGCCACGTTATGCTATTCGCAGCAGTTGGAGATGGCGTGTTCCCTATTGTTCTTGGAGGTACAAATGTGCTAATGACACCATTGCTGGCACTAATGCTAGTTCCATCCACCTGCACGACACCTTGCGCGCTTGACGTCGCCGCCGGCAACCCCGCATACCCCGTCGCCGTCACCGTCCCCGCCACCTGCAGCGCCGTCGAAGGGGCTGTCGTCCCAATCCCCACATTCCCGGTGCTGTTGTTGATCGTGATGGCGTTGGCCGAGCCTGTCTGACCCACGACGCTGTAGGTGCTCATAGCTTTGTTTTTACACTTATACCAAGATAAAATGTAACACTGTTTGAACTCGATGACGATTATAGTTTATGCAGCTCGACTAGATTTTTGAGACGATATTCCCCATTTTAGGCAATACGTTCGATACTCATATTTCCCCAGATGCCATTACCACTAGTCGCCCCGTTGTATAGTTGAACGTATAATTTTGCATTAGTGGTACCTGTAACATAGCAATTCAAACAAACTACATTAGGATTAGGAGTTGCACCTACTGCAGAACTCGAACCACCTGTGTATTGAGCTAAAACAGCTGCTCCAGATGCGGACGTGCTATTCGTATCTGTAATTCGTAGACCATACGTAGGTGATTGCCAGTTATTTAATTGAAAATCAACATAAGCATTGATGCGATATACTCCTCCATTTACAATAGTAATGTAATTAACGCTACTTCCGTCACTAGACACACTGACACCTGAAGAGCTTCCAAATGTACTCATTACTAAATTCGTCCAGGCATTTGCTGAAGTAGTCCCTGAAATTTGCGCAGATAAAATTAGAACCATTATCATGCCCCAGACAAAAATGAATAGCTCTTAGTTGATTGAATGAATGATTAGAGCAACGTTTTCGTGACAATAACCCGACATTCCAGTAGGAGTGCCGTTCATTCCGATCCATTCGTAATTCACATTGTTCTCTGTGACAAACTCATAAAATGCCTTCAGTTCACCTGTGTCGCCATCGAAACCGGGATAATTGACTAATTCATCAAATACAATAACACAATCCTTGTCCAAATAGTCTTTGAGTGTATTCAAAATGCACTTGGTTGAACTATACAAATCAACATCAATGTGTACAAAGGACACCTTTTTATTATAGGACTTTATGAATTCAGGTAAGGTTTTATCGATCCATCCTTTTACAAGAACAACGTTGTCATTCACTTTTGGAAGATCACCGTTTCTACTGAATGCTCCTTTGTCAAAGCCTTCTCTCCATTTCTCTGGAAGCCCTTCAAAACTATCAAACCCGTACACAGGTTCAGTTGTGAATTTAGAGATATAATTAATGGTCCTGCCAGTTGCTACTCCAAACTCTAACCATAATGTATCTTGCTTACGTCGCAAGCCCATTTTTTCAAATACATATTCAAGAGGATATGTGTGAACATTCGGGATGTTTTGAATAATTCCCAACATTTTATACATGGGTATATTTTTTCCTGTAAAAACCTATATAAACCCATACCATGTATATAATATGCACTGTAGTAACACTATCATGAACCAGTTATTCATTGATCCTTTCCAAAATAAGCAACTCATGACCCTTGAGCGATTGCTGGGGCTCAACGTCGACGCTCCAAATATTCAGAGAGACCTCATGCCCGAGAAGATCGACGAGATCGTGGCGTGCCAAAAAGAGATCCTCGCCAAAAGTGGATCGTTTTGTTTCATCGGCGACCTGATCTTGGCCGTCCAAGGCCGCAAGCACTTTATCCTCGACGGTCAGCATCGCTATGAGGCCATCCGACGCTTGTATGTACTCCAGCCTCAATACACCGTGTGCGTGAACACGTTTACGCCGACACCGACATTCACCATCGAGGATGCCTTCGTCATGCTTAATAAACATACCCCTGTCCCAGACTATATCATAAAAACGACTGTGGACTCGACGCGTCGGGCGATGATCGACGAATTCATCGAGTGTTTTTCGCGGGACTTCAAGCCTTACATCTCAAAGGCAGCGCAGCCCCAGCGTCCCAACATCAACCTGACTCTGTTAGCCGATCGCATGATTTCGAGTGCGATATTTGATATTTTCGAGACGGGGAAGGTTATCTTCTCGTATCTAGTGTATGTCAACGTGAATAAATGGCGGCTCATGATTGACTCGAAAACGAACGAGAAATGCAGGGGCAAGTCGGATGGCGTGCACATCCTCTATATGTGTGCGGACAAGGACTGCGAGTGGTTAGAACGCCGCGATTGGATGGAGGAATACGCCGCGCTCTACAAGATGCCTGTGAAACCAGGGTATGCCAAACAACAAGCGCCGCTGTTAGTCGATCCCGTGGAACAACGTCCACTGAAAAGACAGCGCAAGGCACTTCCTAAATCGACGCGGCTCATCGTATGGGAAAACGAATTCGGCAAAGATACCACAGGGCGGGCTCCGTGTCCGCTATGCAATGAGGAAATGACGTTTCACTCTTTCGAATGCGGGCATATCGTATCGGATGCCAACGGAGGAAGCTCGATGTCTCACAACCTGCGGCCAATATGCGGGACATGCAACAAGGGGATGGGGGCGATGAATATGAACGAATATTGTACGACATACGGGTATACAATGCCTACAGGGCTCGGCTGTGCCATGCCTACAGGGCTCGGCTGTGCCATGCCTACAGGGCTCGGAAACGCTGTTTAATTCCGTTGACAATGCAAACAAATATGGTGTTAGACTAATGAACCCTTCTCAAAAAAGAGACACCGAGAAGGAGCGGCGTTTTTTATTGGAGCATCTCAAACGCATCCAGGTGCAACTCAATCAAGTTTCTGCGTTGTTACGCGACAATCCTCGCAAACTTGCTCGTGATAATGCTACTACTCCTCAATCTATTCAATGAATATTTTAATAACAAACCAAATAAAAAGTATGCTGGAAGTGGGATTCGAACCCACGGTGAGTTTCCTCAACGGGACTTGAGCCCGTCGCCTTAGACCGCTCGGCCATCCCAGCTTTTGAAGGGGAGAAAAGCCTCCTCTCTCAACCCTTCACTCTATTCCTTATAATATTCAAGGCTTATCTTTAAGTAAGATTTGTATTTTTTGTTCATTTGTTCACAAGCGGTCGAGCCATTCGCACGACTCATCCACCATCTGATACATCTTGGTGTCGTCGATCACCTTGTCTCGAGCAGTGTATCTCGAGGCCGCGACGCGATCGACGCTTGCCTGCCAGCGAGCTCGGTACTTGGCCGCCGTGTTCTTCACGCTGGTCTCTAAGTCTGCTTGAGTGCGACCACGATAACGCGCGACGAAGGCCTTGTCTTCGAGGCGGCGCTCCAACACGTTCTGTAGCGCATTTACGCAGCGCTTGCGACGATGCTTCTCGATCACCTTTCCTAAGACCGCTTGCTTGATCGTTGTGACGGTCGATACTTTCTCCGCGTCTTTGGCGGTAAACTCCATGCGCATATTCATGGCCTTCACCTGCTGCGCAAACTCCGCCTCATCCTTGCACATGTTGACTTTGAGCAAGATGGGGAAATTGATCGCCGGGTTTCGTTTGTACAAGTTTAGCATCGCCGACAGACGGTGCTGACCGTCCTGGACCTTGGCCGTAATGGTGTGGACTACCTCGTCGTCCTCGTCAGCGACGGCGCCGCGCCGTGCGTTGTCGACCAGGTCATGCTTCAGCAGCCCCACGGTGAGATCATGCGGTTTCAGATAGAAGCCGTCGCCAGGAATCAGCGTCAGCGGCAACCAGGCCTCGTAGGCACGCACCTTCTCGGAGGACACGTCGCGGTTCAACACTGACAGTGCCATGCGCTCTTTGATGGTTTGAAAGTCCGTGAGCATGGTTGCTTGCCAGCTTCCAGGGACATTCAGGACGGCATCGGAATTGCACAGAATGCGACACGCTTCCAAGAACCGGAGCTCACTGAGTTGATCTTGCGAGCGTGCAGAACCAGTTGCACTTGCGGGGGCGACGACGATCTGCTCTTTGTACGGAACCATTGCCATTGTTGTATGTTAGTTCTTTCTTACGTTGAGTTGGCCTGCTAAAGTCATTTCAATTTTTCGCAACAGGACCGTCTTCACTTGAAAATCACGTGTTTTCCGTAGTCGAAGCGCGCGGGCCCTACCACGTGCCTCCGTGTGCTTTGATCCTGAGTGTGTAAAGCCCTGGTGCGTGCACCGTTGCTACTATCTTTAACGTGTTTGTTTGCGAATGTCGTGATGAACTCATGTGCCATAAGGAGTTCTTCTGAATTGATGAAAGCATTGATCAGAACGTGTCCATCATCAAACACGATTGCCGTAAGTTGCTGAGTCGCCGAGGGCCGTTTTGGGAATCGTACGACCACGCAATCCGGATTCAAGTGACACATGTAGGTTGTATCCTCCACGATCATGTGATAAAGCGCACGCAGTGATATATTGGATACAGTTAGTTGGAAATGCGCGTTCATAAGCTCAACGTCAAACCCGTTGAGACGATGCTTCCTGATTTGACCTGAACAAAGGTCGCATATGTGACAAAAATGATCTGCGAGCGTGATTATATTTCCAAGTTTAGTGCCAGTAATCACAAACCCATCATCGTGAAACACGATCGTGTGCTTAGCGGACACGCGACCTTTTTTGTTATAATCAATCGAATCACATGACGATTCACCGTCGTCGATAGACTCATAGCAAACAAAGACAGGCTTCGGCTCCTCCACATCCTTCATGCTCATCCCCAGTGCGGATACATACTCTTGAACGACACGAGAGTCGAAATTCTCTCGAATATAGGAAGCCACATATGGCATCATCGACAACCATGTGAACTTGACTGTCATAGCCGTGATGCGCATCGGTTTTGCTGCTTCGAGGGCCTGTCGCATTTCTGCAGCAAAGACTTTGTATTTGAGCGATGTTTGAAGAGCCATGCTCTTCCCTATGCCAGCTGGTTTCTTTAAGCTTTTATACATCGGTTCGTCTTTGGATTGCGAACTTTCCCTGGAGCACATTTCTTCACACACCGCCCGTTGGCATTCAACTCTTTGCCTTCAGGACACGATTTAACGATGTACGCAGTGTCTTCTGGCTTCGCGTCAGGCTTCGCGTCAGGCTTCGCGTCAGGCTTCGCGTCAGGCTTCGCGTCAGGCTTCGCGTCAGGCTTCGCGTCAGGCTTCGCGTCCTCGGGCTTCGCCTTGGCTGTGTCATCTTTCTTGCATCGCCCCGTTGCTGGATTGCGCACCTTTCCGGGAGGACAAGGCCCTGGAAGCTGGCGTTCTTTAGGAGGCTTAGTGACCTTTGCTTTCGGTTCTTTGCGGCATCGCCCAGTAGCTGGATTGCGTACTTTGCCAGGAGGACAATCCAGGTTTGCAGGCTGCACGGCACCATTCTCATCATCCTTAGCCTTCTCTTTCGACACACCCATCGCTTTCTGAACTTCCAAGAATCGCGCATGTGCTTGCGTTGGAGTCAGACGGTTGTAAACGTTCAATGTAGTCATGTCAATAATCAAATTGACCAATTCTTGGAGTCCTTGGTTTGATTCGATGTTTCCCATCCTATTTAGCCGCACTAGAACCTCAAAGAGCACCAATCCCATCATGTACACATCACTCCGATTTGCGAACTTTGACAATTGTTTCTTTAACTGCTGAATATCTGGTCTCTTTTCAAGTTGAGACACTTCAAACATTGTCTTGAACGCAGCACGTGCATCATTGAGACGATGTCTCCAATCCAGACTCGCAAGATCAACTTCATACTTTTTGTAAAAATCGACCGCCGTCTGTTCATTGAAACGCACCATCTGCAAGAAATTATAATAATTCGTGATCAGATTGCTCGTGTTGATGGCTCCATCTTTGGTCATATAATAAATCGACGATGCATTCTTGTACTCAGCGTAGTAAATTGCTCCTCTGAAGCATAGACTATACATATTGAGTTCGGGAGGGTGATAGATGTATTCAGAATCTTTCGGGTTTGCATATAACTCCGACATAGGCTTTGCAAGACCGAAATCGATAATGGTGGTCTTTCCTGTTTTAGGGTTGTAAAGCGTGTTTAATGTTTTGATATCATGATGGATGATATTGTTCTTTTCTAATTCAACTAATCCTATAAACAAAGGCTCCATGTGACTAATGAGTTCATGTAACGTGACTTTCTTTGCATCAGTGTCTTTCATTGTTAAATCGAATCCACCAAAATCATAAACCATTTGAGTGAAGTTCCTCCCTCTATATCTGCTGCCACAATTGGTGAATTCTCTTGAAGAAAATTTGCTTTTGGGTACATCACACATATCATGATATTTTACAGTAAATGTGCCTTTTGGATCGATGGCGTCTACCTTTTGTTGCTCATGTTCTTCTGTGAGAGCAGCTTCTCGTTTCCAAAACACCTTTGACACATGACGATCACTTGCCGCTTGTTTCTGTTTATTGCATTCTACAGCAGGGGTAAATACACAACCATATGACCCTTTGCTGATATATTTTGGAGGCATCTTTATTTATTATGAGATTATAGTAGATTTTTAGGATACAATATATGGGAAATATAGCATGCTTTCCGGTTTTCAAAAGACACTGCGTAGAAAGAAAGAAGGTACTAGAAATAGTCCCTTTAATTCATGTCATTGATGATGAATGCGAAGAGGACGAAGATGATGATGTTCAAAGGCTAATGAATGTAGCCATTGGATGAGTCGATTTTGCAGGGGCAGGAGCAGGAGCAGGAGCAGGAGCAATCGTTGGTGCTGCAGGCGCAAGAGTTGGTGCTACAGGCGTTGGTGCAGGAGGCTCTGGCACAGCCACAGGTGGCACTTCTTGGACGGGTGCAGGAGGTTCCGGGCTAGGGGATGGCCTGGCCACAAGGTCCGGTCCCAATACAGACGAATCAAACCCATAGTGATCCAGGATTCTCGACGCCTCCATATGCGCGAGCCTCACGCGGTTGTCGATGTCGGGACCATTGCGCCCTTGGTGCGGACGAATGCTCTGCCTCACAAAATTGCCGTCGTAATTGAATTTATTGGCGTCAGCTCCCATGTACGTCTTCAAAAATCCTTGGAGAACCCCAAAAGTATCATAAATGCGGAACACGAATTCAAGAAGACTCTGGTCCTGAATCAACAAGCTGTTAGAATGGATGCTCCACGGATGCTTGGCCAAATACAGGATGCGCGTGGTGCATATCGACTCGAAGAGCTCCCGCCACATTGTGATCACCGATTTGGAGAAAGCACCGGACACGTTCATAAAGAAAACACCGGCATTGATGTCATACAACACATTTTCACATCCTTTGCAAAAGATGAACGACATAGTAGAGTTGTTGCCTTCATAAATGATGTCCTCGAGACGCCGGTCCAAATCCGCCACGACTACATCCGCGTCGATGTAAAACACCCAGTCGGCCTCTTTTTTATTGAGCTCATCCTCCATAAGATAAATGCGGTTGAACGTCGCCTGCCATGGGTGATATCCGCGCTTGATGCCTTGATAAGCCATGTATTCGTACCCCATTTTTTTGCAGTATATTTCGTTCACCACACGATTCTTATCCATGAGTGTTTTATAGCCGGATTCATTGTCCGACGTTTGGATGATCTTGATCTTGAGATTGCTCATGTATTTATAGTAGCAGCAGGTTACTTTTATGTCGAGATCAACGCATAACATATAAGGCTTTTTCTCCATATAATGCAAACATAAACATAAGAATAGACATGGACATCGTATACTACTGTGGACGCTCGGATCCATGGGACCCACGAGACCCGAGTTTAGGAGGCGCGCAACAAGCCGTGGTTCAGCTATGTCGCGAATGGGCGAAGATGGGAAAGACGGTCTTGGTCTATTACACCCCCAAGGAGACACGTGACGTCGAAGAAGGCGTCACATATCGTCACTATACCGAATTCGACGTAGCGCAGCGTTTCAAAACGCTCATATTGTGGCGGCTCTATGGCACAGCCCCTGTTGTGAACACACCTCTTCACGCAGAGCGCATCCTCATCGATATGCACGACAACTTGCCTGCGCACTACCTAGCCATCAAGAAGACGTTGACGGTACAAGAATGCCCTGTCACACTCATGCTCAAAAGCCGCTATCATAAAGAACAGTACCTCGAAACCGTCGGCAACGACGATGCAGACACACGCATCATCATGAACGGCGTCAACATGTCTGTGTTTCAGACAGAGCAACTCGAGCCACGCAACCCTTATCGCCTATGTTACTGCAGCGATTACCGTCGTGGCCTCGTCCACATTCTCGAGCTCTTGTGGCCTTATATCGTGCAGCTAGAACCCCGAGCAGAGCTGCATCTCTATTACGGTATCAAAGATCAGGAGTATAAGCCTTTGTTTGATAAAGCGCTCCTCAGTTCGACTGGGGTATGCGATCACGGCCGACAGTCGCTAGAAATGATCGCTCGCGAGAAGCACATCTCTAATTTTAACCTCTACATTACAAACACGATTGCCGAGATTGATTGCATCTCGGTGCGCGAGAGCCTGGTGGCCGGCTGCATTCCGTTGCTGCTAGACTATGGGGTTTTCAGAGAACGCGACGGCATCCATTTCTCGACGTCGGCAAGGGTGGCCGAGATCGCCACCAAGATCGTGGAATTGATGCGCAACATGGCAGCATGCGATGCATATAGAGAAAAACTAAAACAATCTCCTACGATCGTTTCTTGGACAGAAGTGGCACAGAAGTGGCTCGAAAAAAATTGAAAGGTTCACCTGGTGGATGATCTGCTTTAAAAAGGCTGACAACATGGCAGACATTACAGAGATCTTCTGGCCATTGGTCAAGAATTTATTGCAAATGAAACAACTCGCACTGAAAGACACGAGTGAGTTCAAACTCATGCAAGAGTATGTGAGTGCAGGGATTAGACTGAGGATGCACATCGATGCGATTGGAGATGCTGATTTGATTCAGCATTTCGAACTGAGTCGGATCCATGGAACCATGGTGCAACGTCCCTATGTGTATTTTGATGACATCAATGTCGTGTTTACTGCATTGCAATACTTCTACGAAAATATGGAGAACTCGCGGGCAGATACATTGCGCCTTGCTCTGGAAATCATCAAAGGGCGCATGATCATGGAACATGTGACCGATTCGTTCGAAAAGAAATTATCCTTGAAATGATCAGCGGTCTCAGAAAAAATTGAAAGCGGGAGTGGTCGTTTTTCTCGCAAAGCATAAGAAAAGCTATGGCGTACTCTCACGTATCAACTTGTAGCAAAAATAAAACATGGGAAATTGGTACGGGTTTCCTGAAAAATTGCAAGTTGGTCGGCCAGAGCATGCGCGATTCACGGCTCCTCCATAAGGCATTCGTTTTGACAGATCGCATAGTCGATATAGACATCTATGCGTCAACAGTGTTGATCTCGAATCCATGCTCGGAGCCGGTGACTACCGTTGACCAGGAAACCGGCACATGGTACATCCACATCATCGACGACTATACCGCGAGCGACATCCATGAAACGGTGTGGAACTTATCGTTGCCTACCTTCAGGCCCTCACGGATCGTTGTCAACATCGTTGAATTGTAAAAATTGCCAACATTGTTGAATTGTAAAAGACTTCATTCAAGGACTAGCCAGCTCTTTTCTCCTGATGAGCGTCTCGCGGACAGCATCGCGAATGTTCTTGACCCACGGGTACCATACCACCAATTTCGACGTGTCGAGAGCGTTGTTCGAGCGTTTTGACTTCAGAATCTGTGATTGCTCCTCGTACGTCATTGTGCGCCAGGTCTTGGAGGAATCCACGATCTCTTTGTACATGGTGAGGATCTCTTCATGAGAGATCGTGCCGGGGTTTGTGAGATTGACCGTCCCTGTTTTTTTGGTAAGGGCCATGTCCACCATGATGGGGATAAGCTCGTCCAAGACCGTCATAGAGTTCTCCATGCTGCAGATCTTTTCATAGGTGACAATCTTGGTGATGAAGTCTCGAGGACTGGGAGCGGCGGTGATGGGCATACGGATGCGCACATTGAGCACCGAGTCTTCGTACAGAGCCATGAGTTGGTCGGTGAATCCCTTCACGATAGAGTAGCCTGACCCGAAGAAGTTGGGCTTGTCGGACTCTTTGAAGCCATGGTCCGCGTCGGCATGGGCTTCATCGAACTCGAAGATGCATCCTGTGCCGAGATACGTCAGGTGGATATCGGCGTCGGTGCAAAGCTTGGCCATAGCCAGTGGCGCAAACAGGTTATCGCGGACGTTCTCGCGCAGCTTGCCCGGGTACTCAAGGTAATCGATCGTGGGAATGACGGCGCCGTCGATGACACCGTGTGTGCGACCCATGGTGCTGATGATGTGTGTCGGCTTGACCGCACGGATCTCCTCGCGAAGCGCTGCGAGGTCGTCGGCGCGGACGGCCGATTCTTGCACGAGCGCTACGTCAGGACGTGTCTTGAGGACTTCCATGACTTGAGAGCCGATCCAGCCTTTGCCAACGAGAAGGACGCGAATTGCATTAGAGGTATTTTCGTTCATAGGGGTTGCCATATGAGTGCGAATAGTACTTAAATGTATATTATATACATTTTATTTATTAAAAACATGTCGACTACATACACGTGTGATAAATGCAACTACACCACAAAGGTGAAAAGCAGCTTCATCGCACATACCACGAAGCGTAAGGTTCCTTGTGATGCAGGCAAGAGTGGTGCAGCTGCACCCGCGGCTCTTCAGCCTGAAGAGACTGTTGAGGTCAAGGCCGATGTGCCTGTTGAGGCAAAGCCTGAGACCAAGTCAGAGGCAAAGCCTGAGACCAAGTCAGAGGCAAAGCCTGAGACCAAGTCAGAGGCAAAGCCTGAGACCAAGTCAGAGGCAAAGCCTGAGACCAAGTCAGAG